>Ga0116231_10000456_pt1 | contig 70410 bp, 51 predicted proteins | sample S1TSphgellanicum_2_FD_89695 | JGI IMG/M metagenome (GOLD analysis project Ga0116231, IMG submission 89695) | Host-associated microbial communities from peat moss isolated from Minnesota, USA - S1T2_Fd - Sphagnum magellanicum MG | ecosystem: Host-associated > Plants > Peat moss > Unclassified...
ACCCCCCCCCCCCCCCCCCCCCCAAACCTAAAACCCTAAACCCTAAAGAGAATCTGTTGAAGAATCTTACGTACTCATCGGCTTTGCTGTTGACTAGTTGGCGACTGCACCGGAAACAGATCTTGGGTGGCAGCTGATCGGACGGCGGGGAGGAGAACGAAAAGGCGGGCGGACGGACGGATGTCGAGAGATCTTGCCAACGAGAGGGCGCACGACGCACGGCGTTCCGGGACTGATGGATCGTCCTCGGTCCACGGCCGGCGGTCCACGGCCGGCGGTGGGGCCGCGGCCTGAAAGTAAGTAGGGTAGCAGGGCGGCCACCGTTTCCGAGGCGGTAACCACTTAGGACGTGGACTTAAAGGCTCGGGCTTTTTGGGCGCGCTGTGACTTTTCTTTCACTTTTATTTAATTCATGCCACGTATATTTTGGCCACTTGGTGAGTATTTTAATTAAATAATTCAATAATAATTAAATACCTTGGGTAAATGGCCCATGGGTTTGTCTTTGTTTATTTATCATTACTGACTTAACTTAACTTCAGGGCTGCTTCCTGCATTTGTGTAAATAATTTATGAAATGTACATTAATGATTTTTTATGAAATAAATTTTAGTATTGGCTTAAAATTAATACTTTTTTTTTTGGGCTCTCTTTTTCTCTCACTCTCTTTAGAGTTTTTCCCCTTTTTCCTGGTTTGTAAAGCAATTGCAACTTATTTTTTCTTTGTATTTTTTGGTCCCTCACCTGCCCTAAGAAAGCCTCGGAGTGTAAGCCCAGGGCAGAAAACAAACTCAGGGCATTCCTCTATACAAACCAAGTTGCAAGGGGGGACTTCACTAGGGGATCAAGAACTCGTCCTCCAAAGTGCAGAGTGTTGTGCATTTGGGACTTAAGTATTAATTCTCGGTATGAAAAACAAGTTCCCATTTAATCCTACTCACAAACCAACAAGTTACTCTAGATATATTACATGGTCCGTGTTACCATCTAAGTTTCTCCACTATAAATTACATTTTGGTGCATTGGGTTTTTTTTGTCACGGTGGTGGGTTAGTTGGGTTTTTGTAGTTTTGGGTGTCATGGGCCATGATGAGATAATTGGCAACTCCTCATGTGTAATAAGCATGACACCAAATGCTCAAAAGAAGAAGAAGAAGATACAATCTAATCTATTGTATATTAGCACACCTTCCCTTCCCTTCCCTTCCCTTCCCAGGTCAAGTGTTCATTATTAAGATCAAGGTATGGATGTTTTCCACAAGGGTGTCCTCATTGTGCCAAGTCTCTCAAGTTATGCCCTGGAAGATCTGGAGTATTGTAGAAGAATGTGAGAAGAGCAAGTGGCAAGCAACAAAGTGAGGTAAGAAGGTAACCTAAAAAAGAAAGTGTTCTTTATTGATTGTTTGTTCCTATTCAAATGGAGACCCAAAAATTTCAACTAAGTCATCATATGATGGGAATGCTGACACCTTTGTGGTTTTTTTTTGGGTAATTGTTAACTTATTGCTTTTGAAGGCTTTGAGTCTTGACTTGAGGTGGTGGCTCCATTGTATTCACACTTAGAGCTTTCCATTGACTAGGTACTATTTACACAACAACTTGTATAAAGAAAGACTCAGTTGTGGATGAACCTTAACTGAGTTAATATTTGGTTTCACCTTGGTAACCAATTCTTGTAGAAAATAGGTCTCATACATAGGTAGGTAGGAAAAGAGATAACTACTAGGTAAGTAAGTAGATGGTTTATACATATGTAAGGGCCGTTTTTTATTACCTACCTATTAACAACCTGCTTGTGGGTTGTTAGTAGGTAGGTAGTAAAAAAAAAAGGCAACTGAGCTAACCACCATGGTTAACTAATGAACTGGAACACAACAGAAAACTGTTTTCAGACCATTTATCATCCATCTATCCCTCATGGTGCACTGGTGGGTGCTAGTTCACTGTGGGCAGAGAAAGAGAATTTCAATGGTTAACTCTAATGATGTGATCCAGTACCCATCGGTTCATCATCCATTGGAAGCCCTTTATGATTCAGTTGTGGATGAACTACAACTGAGTTTCACATTGGTCACCTATCCTCTACCCAGTGTTGGACGGTTATTAAAAACCAGGAACATACCCTGCAGTTATCAGGGTGATTATTGAGATTCATAACCATGATTCTCAAAAAAAATCAAACACCCAATATAACCATGGTTAGCTCTATACCAACCATCCACATGCATCTACTTACCTAACCTAATAGCCACCAAGTGGCTTGCCTACATTGTAACCAAGTTCCTTTCCCTACCCACTTAACTATGATACTTACTCACTTGTAAAGGTAGTTCGCCTAGGTAGTGTGAGGAGTCCGAGGTACTAGGGTTTACAAGATATTAGGTTATGAAGGTCGAACTCAGTTTTAGTTCATCCATAACCGAATCATAAGGGGTTTCCAATGGATGGTGCACTGGTGGGTGATGGATGTGTCATATATGGCACTCGGTGGCTACTAGGTACATAGATACATGTGGATGGTTAGCACATAGTTAACCACTGTGGTTAGATATGGGTTCGGATTACAATGAAAAAGTGTTTTCTGTCCATAGGTTTGGTATGTTGGTGGTGGGTGCTGGTTCACTCTGGTCAAACTTTGGGACTAATGGGTTTGATCACTTTCTACCTATATATATAGGAAATTTCTTCAAGTTCCTCAAGAAACAAGTTGACTTGGAGAGTGTCATCACATAGACAAATGTATTCCTTGCAATGGAAAATTCCAACTGAAGACAAAACCCTAGAAACTTTATAGGCTTACTTTCAACCAACCTGAGAAATTGTAAAGTGAGCAAGATTCTTTCAGTTCCCTCAAGACTTTTTGGTTGCAAAACATTAAGTTATAAGCTTCAGGTACCATATATGCATTGTATAATTGCACCAAGTCATGGGACTCAAAGTCAATCCAACAAAATCTATTAACAAAAAATTGTTTCACAATAAAACAAAAAGTAAAACTTAATCTTAGATCCCTTCCATTCTAGAACCTTGAAAGAATTGGTCATCTAATCCAAATCCTCCATATGAAAATTTACTTGAATGACCACATGACCAAATTTCATTCTCATAAAATCCAAACAATTGTTAAAAAATGTATGCACTTTGTTCAAGTTTATTCAAAGCCCATCTATAGGCCTAAGAAATTTTAGCTATTAAGGTGGCCCCTACAAGCCCAAGCCATTATCCATAATGCCTTCATGATTAAGATTTCATCACATTTTGTTATGAATGTTTGACAAGCATGTCCACATGGTACCTTAGTTTCACTATTGCTTAACTTTAGCATTTTGTGAATTGTGTTAGAAATGATTAGTAAATTGAGACATCTCACTTTGCCTTGGAAAGGTGAATTTTTATGATCTAAGCTTTGGTGATGTACATTTTCATGTGATAATCTACCTTGAGAATTTTGGACCCAATCTACTTCCAAGATCATATTTGTCTCTTAGTGTAATTAATCATCACATTGGGTTGGAATTGCTCAAAGTGTTGTCCTTGTTGATTATGTCAAAACTCAAAACCTTGAAACTCCTAACAACCTTTTCATATGAACTAGCTTATCCATGTTTGAAAAATGCATCCCATCTTGTCTTTTATACTTCTTATCTCATGTGCTCACTACAAGTTTTGTCTACACCATATACCAAAAGTTGATGATTCATGATCAACATTGTTGACCAACTTCAACAAGCTTCATGAATGGTGGCAAAAGTTTCAAATGGTTTGTACTCACTTCAACTTTGATGCAAGCATGGATTTGCAATAGAATCAATGGTGAAAGATTGGAAATTTTGAGAATGTACATGAGTTCAATCTCCAAGTCATATCTAATCTTGGCATATGATGGGTCCTAATGTTGTTGAAAGCACTTGAAGTTTTTGAATCATTGGTCTTGCATTGCACCAATTTTTGGTGTTACTACATGGTTGGTAGTCATAAAAAAGTATTGGGTTGGTCCACATTTGTTGTGGTGTTTGGATTGGCCTAAACATCTTATAATGTCTAAGGTAGATCCCATGTGGGGGTGTTTCCAAAATAAGGGGCCTCAAATGAATGTAGCCCCACACTGAAAGTGTATATTTAAGATCACTCATTTGTTTTTTGAAGGTTAATTATTCACTTGAACGTGCCTTCCAAATACACTAAGAAATATATTGGATTTCAATCTAACTTGGAAATCACATTCACATAATGTGATGACTTGGAAGGTTATGATGTTCAAAATTATGAAATATGCATAATTGGAACTATGTTGAAAAATAACACAAAGTGGTGTACAATTAGAACTTGTCATTTTCATGAAAATATCAAATTGTGTTTCCATGTAATGACCTTTGAAAATAGCAAAACATAGTCATTGATAAGAAATAAATGAAAGTGTGTGTAAAAAAGATGTTTATGGGTGAAATAGCCTTTGTGACACAATATTGTGTGCCAATTTCCAAATGTGGGATGGCTATATAATCTTCACATGATGTGGTTGTTTGAAATCTTAACACATTTGGACATTCCATATGTGCACAAGCATGGAATGTATTGGAACTATTTTGAAAAATGCAACATGAAGGTTTATCATTATACCATGTCGCTTTGGATGTCACAAATTTCTTTGATGCTATAAGGGCACTTGAAAATGGCAAGTTTATGAATGTGTTAATGATTTAAATGAGTTATAAATTAAATATTGTTGCAAAGGGTAGCCTTGTTAATCATTTTAATGCACAAGATGGGAGTTTAGAATACTCTTGGAAATTGATGACCAAGATGCTTTCATGCGGTGTTTTTTCTTCCATGAACATCGTGCTCAGAAGATTTGCCCCTACCCGGGCATCAATTGGGCATGGTGAAAAAAAATTTGAACATGTAAGACCATTTAGACATGTCAAAGTGGATTTTGAATAAAAATAATGAAAAAAATCTATTAATTTGAAGTCACCAAAAAAATAGGAGAAATGTTACAAAAGCTAGAAAAATCAAGTGAAGTTATGGAATTCAAAATTTTCAAATAATTTTTTTTAGCATTAAAGCTCAATTAATTTTATACTAAATTTACTTCATCAGGCTATGAGAAATATTCACAAACTTTGAGACAACAATACCCTTGAGATCTCTATATATTTGTTATAAATAATTTTCTTTGGTTTCTTTTATTCTTTCAGAACTTCAATGTAGATCCTAACTAAGTCATGAAAATAACAAGAACATCAAAAAATCAAAATTAAATAAACATTTGGTAGAACATCACTACATTGCTGAAAATTTGAAAAATGTTAAAGAAAACATTGTTACCTCTTCTCAAACTTCAAGAGAAAGAAAGATGCCTATTCTTTTAAAACTTTTATTCTCATCATGAATTTTTTTGGATTTTATCATTTGAAAAAACCAATGTTGTCCACATTGAAGTGCCATAATTGAGAAAGATTTAATAGTAGCAATGCCAAGCAATAAACTTCTCAATACCTTCTATTAAACTCATAATTTTGCTACAAGGGATCACTTAAGCTAAAATTATTGCTACCAACCGAAAAAAAATGTATAGTGTCAAAAACAATTTAACATTTTTATTAATTAATAAAATATTTTTAAAGAAAAGCGTAAAATTCAAAAAAATCTAACTAATTTCTAGAGTTGCACAATTTGTTTTTAAAATAAAAACTTCTAGTTTTGGGTTTTTTAAAAAATCAAAATTGTTTCACTTTTGGTTCCACACATAAATGAAATTGAAATTCTGATTATAAGTTTGGTTCTTAAAAAGCAAGATTCCAATTTTTAGAATTAAACCTAATTCTATGCCAAGAATTTTCTATTTGTTACATCTTTACCTCCTCATCACTATAAGTAAACTAGGGTAAACAAATTTGGAACTAGTTCTATTATGAACATAGTTTTAAATATTTAATATATGAGATGTAATGTTAAATTGTGTGATTTCAAATCACTTTATATGATTTAAAATTCCATTTGTTCTTACAAGTCTTTCGTATTTTATGCAAAAAAATTTACATTCAGTTTATGTGATTTACATTGTGTTTTTTGGGCTTAAATTCTTGTATTGTTGTAAGTGAATCTCATTTTGGTTTTTGATGTGTTATACCATTTAAGGCATTTTTGTGTGGTGTGTTGTATGTGTGTTGTACAATGATGGTTGTAGGCTATGACATAAGAAGGCACAACATCTAATTCCCCATATAAATGGAACTAAAAATTGCTAGTTTTAAGTCTTTTAAAAAATAAATAAATGTTGGTTCTAGTTTTGTTCCAATATTAAACTTAAACCCAAATCTAGTTCGGTTCAACTCAAATCTAGTGTTTTATAATTAAAAAAATATGACATTATGTAGAACATATTTTATTTTATTTGTGGTCAAAATATGAAATAATTTGTGGACAAATATTGTTATTATTATTTTAATTCCATTTCGATAAAATTGCATAATGGAACACAATTTCTAAATTATTTTCAAGACATTTAAAGACATTTATCATCAAATTTGTGGTTATTTTAAATCATACTCATTCTAATGTACAATGTTATTTAATGAAATAATAATAATGATATATTTTGTAAGTTGTAATAGTTGTAACATCTAATGAAAGTTGTTCAATGTGATTTTGCATTGAATTTTTTTTTTTGTGTACCCCCATTGTGAATGCACCTCTATGTTATTTTACTTTTATTATTAGACTAATACTTGGACCAAAATAGAACCTTTAAATCCTAAGTATTAAGTATAATTGAAACTAATAGACATTACAATATTTTCCAACATTTTTTTGGGTGAATTTATGCATTATAGCAACCAAACATTTTGAAATTTTGTTTTAAAAATTTGCCTAACTTTCAAATCCTCCAAATTGAACAAATAAACACTAATGATTTTATTGAAAATAATAAATTGAATATCTTATCTTCAGAAACATATATAAGACCTTATGTTTTGTTTCACATGGTTTTGCCAAGCAACCCTTGTGTACCCCTTTATGATCTTCATTGTGAAAACAATTGAAAACTGATAATACCTTGGGATGTTGTTGATGATAGTAAATTTTGTTATTGCATGGATTTTTTACAATCTTAAAAGTTAATCAATGTGAATATCTTGCATTACATATGAAATAATAGGATCATGGCAAAATTATAACTAAAATATTTTTGACAAAGTTTGTGTAGAAATTGAAGTTGTGTAGGGAAGCTAATTTGATGCAGATAACTTGAGGATTGGAATTGTAAAATGTTGTCCAAAAGTCCAATATGTAATCATCTATTACAAACTAGATGTTGATCATACTTGCATGGCAATTCCAAAACGTTTATTTGATTGCTTCATTAAACATCATATTTTGTAGTAATGAAATAACATGCCAAAAGACTAGGCTTTTATTTTGGGTTGTTAACATGAAAAGTTATATGAACAAAGAAATTCAAATTTTAACTAACTGGAAACTAAGGAATTTTGGGTGGGATGTCTTTTTTTCCCTTTCCATTATGTATAATAGGTTAACTATTTTTTAAAACTTTTTTTTTTTGGATTTTTGCACTCAAGATGTGAATGATGCATTTAAATAAAAATATTCTCATCCCCATTATAGCTTTATTTTGCTTGGTTACAAGTTTTTTTCAATGTTGAATTGTGACATTGTTGTGAAGTTTAAACTAGTGTTGGGTAAATATTGAACAAGAATTCAAAATTTGGTTAGCTGTATATTAACTAATTTTTTAAAAAAAAGAATCATTGGGTATCATATTCTAAAGTTTTACCTAGGTTGATATCCAATGGGCAAGGTATTAGTATGGAGAGAACTAGTTCACAAAAAATGGATTATCACGAAATCTTTTTAAATGTGAACCATATATGGATGACCCTTAGGTCTAGTTCTTAAATAAGGTTTAGGACATAAGGACTCTAAAGTTTAGGTTTAAGGTTTTAGTCTACCAATGTTTGCAAAACTTGTAAACAAGTTGGTTCTTTTCCAATTCAATAGTTCAACAAGTTGAATACAAGCATTCAGTTCTTGTGTTGGAAAATTTACCTAAAATATTTGGAAATGATTTCAAGAAAGAAGTTTGAATTTTAAAATGAATTAAATATTTGTTTAAATATAACTGATTAATATGAATGAAATAAAAATTGATTATGAAAAAAATTATTTTGTAAATAAGAAAAAAAATTTTAAATTGGGAAGGATATTTTAAAGCAAGAATTTTCTATATAAAACTATCCCAATTCTTTGGAAAAATAAAGTGAAAGGATTGGAACAATTGGTTATTAAGAAATGTTGATACTTGCCCAACATTGCTTTAAACCTATGTGTTCTAATTTGTTTTGCTTCAAGTTGTTTGCAATAAGTTTCTACATGCATGTGGATCTTGTCCATTATGGGGAAAAAATCTTTTCAAATAGATACTTAATAACATTCACAAACATGAACATATAGTTTATTAGAATGAATGTGTAGGGAGGGACCTCATATCCTATTGATCAATTAAAACATACTCATTAAAAACTAATGTCTTTAAATTGTTTCATGATATAGTGTAAGTCTTGTAGTAATTTTATTTCAAGAATTTGCTCAATTGTTAACTATTTTTTGAAGTAAGAAGTGATAGAAATTATGTTCAAACTATGTTTCCTAGGTTCATTATTGGATAGTTTATTTGGTCAAATTGTGGTCATTTTAATAACTACATTTTGAATTCATCAATTAATTGATTTTTGAAGATTTTTGAATGATATATAATGACACATGTAGATAGTGTATTTATAAAGTATAACTAATTTCTTTCAAATGTTCAACTAACCAACCTTTGCATATTAACCTTGTTTAATATTAATTTTGGATCTTGATAAGATACATTGTCTAAAACAATGTGGGGCAAATATCACATTTCTCCTACAATGTTTAAGTTTAAACTTTCAAAAACATTCTACCATTGGTCATTTATCAAACAACTACTCTCAATATCATAATAATTGGATATGTAAAACTAGTTTTTTGATTAGGGTAACAATTTGTAAATCGACAATAATCAAAATAAAAACTATATTAATTATTAATTGCCTACAAAATCTAACCTTAACCTTACACAATAATAGATCATGTCTTTGAATGAATCCAAGTTAGTAAGAGTTAACAACCCGCCCTTTTTAGTTCTTTGGGAATTCATTAAAAAATGAACTTGACATATTGACATGATCGTTCAAGATTGGCCAAACAATGTTTAAATCATGTTAAAATATTGCTACATTTGTGCTATTTTTAAAATTAAAAACATGAATTATAATTTTTTATAAAAATCTTGGATATTTTATATTTAGTAGATAAATTTCAAATTTATCCAAAATTTACATTGATGTATTAAAAAAATTCTTGTATAAATTCATCAAACATTCATGAGACTTGAAATTAATACATTATTTAAATCATGTATGTACTTAAGAAATGGTTACACATTCATTGCCTTCAATTAATTTGAATATTCCCCCCTTTCCCTATTTTTTAAAAATTAAGATTTGAATAAAAGGTCAAAACTTGTAACTAGGAGCCAAAGGGATTACTTTGGAAAAGGATTGCACATCCTTTTCCCCCAAAAAAACTTTTACATGCAACTGAATTTTTGAATGAATTTTTTTGTAACTTGTTCTAAAAAAATATTTAAATGTTCACTAATGCATCATTTTTTTTTTGTTAGTCATTATTGAACAACTATGAATTTTTTTAAGTGTGTAGATTATTTATAGATTCAATGTTTCATCTTGAAAAATGATCAAAATTTTAAATCATTGCCAAAAATTAAAATTTCACATTTTTTAGTTTTATTATACTCTAAGCTATAAATTTTTTTTCATACATAATGTACATTATAACCCATTTATATGTGGTAAGGACTCTTGAAGCTTTGAAATTAAAAAAAAAAATTGAAACATTATTTGAATTTTTAAAATCTTAAAATTCCACATTTTAGAAAGTATGAGTGTTTTTTGAGTGTGTTAATAATATGTTCTTATCATCTATATTTTTTTCAATGAAAATTCTTTGATTATAAGAGTCTTTTTGATAGTTCTTTACAAAATTGACTCTATTTGACGCAGTAGGTGTACATTTTCAAATATCCTAAATTAAAACCAAAACTTAAAATTGAATCAAATGAATTTTTACTTTGAGTTCTTTAACATTCATATGAGGGAAAAATGACTAACTTGCAATGATTACTATGGTTTTAAATGGTAATAAAATAAATAAATATTTGATTTTGACTAATTATGTCTAACATCTCACGGCCTTTTTGGCTCTTAGTTACGTGTTTTGACCTTAATTCCAAAAAAAAATTAAACTTAATAAAAAAAATTTAGTCAATTATGAAGTGGATTTGTTAACACAAATTTAATTGTTGTTGTGCAATTAAAATGTGCTAACTTATTATTGTTATTTTGATTGATGTGCTAGGTGGTACTAGTTGATATCACCATAAATTTTTTTTGGAAAAAAAAATTATTGTATAAATCATTAAAAAATTGCCAAAAATTGTCAATAGGTCATTGTTTTGTCATTAAAAGTTTCAATTTGTATTAGAATCAAATAATTTGGTTAATAAAAAAATATTCATCATTATGAACTGGGACACAACAATTTTTTGTGGGACTAGAATGTTGTCATGTCATCAAATGTGCACAACTAATGTGTATTTTTTCTTGCCACATTAAATTGATTATGTTTAATCATGTAAGTCATGATTTGTCAACATGACTATCTTTCATAGTGTTCAAAGTGACAATTGGACCTTCATTCCCTTGATCACAAACTAAAGCCTTCACCATGTGACCACCACATATTTCATGTAATGACATATATTGTTATCACACCATACACAAGCACATATGTATTTGAAACTTCACACATTAAATATCATTATGAAATTGACTTCACATGTTTTTAATGACATTAATTAAATTAATTCATTTAAAAAGTTTCATTTAATAATCAAATTTATCTAATGTTTTCATTTACCTAAATTTTTAATGTCTTTAATTTCATATTATATTTTCCAATTTCTTAAATTTCAAGTTTAAAAGCATACGCACACACGCACACACACATATACAACATATTAAAAATATCAATGTAGGTATATATGTAGGTATGAATGTTTATTTGTGCCATTCACATATACCTACTTATATTAAACCTTTCATATTTGCCTATGAATGTATGAACCTAGTTTTCACATGCCTTTGCATATTTTTGGTTTCTTTTTGCAAATCAAATATAAAGACTTTGAAATAGGATTTTTGAACTATAGAAGTTGAGATTTTTTTTTTGGCATTGGACATTTATGGATGGAGGGGAGGGTCAACTTGATGTTTCATCACAACTCATAATATCATTTTTTTCTATTTTGATGTTATACATAAAACAACTCCATGATTATCATCACAACACATAAGTACACAACTCAATGACTTTGATTTTAATATTAGCATAGTCAAGGAGGAATTTTCATTTTCTTTGAGTTTTTCAAGGTTTTGTGTTTTTATGCATGGTGTTCAACCACATACAAAACATTTCAAGTACATTTTTGGTACCATTTTAAGTACTTCATGAAGAAATTTGTTCTCTTTGTGCTTCTTCTTTCATTTGAGGCAATAATGGTGAAAAAATTTCAATATTTTATGTAGAGATCATTTTCTTTAAATTTTTTTGGGATGGGGGTGGCAATGGTATCACACAATTTAGATCCCATTTAGGATTCCAAACCACTAAAATGTTGGTCTTATGCATATTGAATGTTCTTACTAGATGCCTACCGTTTAAAATATTATTCTTTGGACGTTAGTTGCTTACAAACCCATTGAAGTTCTATTGTATATCAAAGATGCAAACATTGAAAGAGATGTTCCCATTAAAAAGGATTTTGTTCAATTTGAAACCTTGCCAAGGGCATTACATTCATTAATTCAATAAACTTATTTCAAATTAAAATGTCATGTTTTTTGTTACATTAATGCAACTACATAATTTCATAATGGAATTAATTTTACATGTGTGAAGGACATAGTTAAAGATTAATTTTATAATTTCAACATGTCTTTCATTATCTAATTTAATTCAATTTTTATTTTCAAAATTACATTGAGATTTGTATTGCATCAATAATGTAATGTAAGACATTATATTAGTTTTCACTATTTAATTCAAGAATTCAAATGTAACATCATAAAATTTAGTTAGGGTTAAAAATTAAAATATCATTGTTTAAATTAATCTCATTTGTGAATTTTTACTAATTACATCATTTAATCTAAAAGTTTGATGTCTTTATTTATAAATAAATATTATTCAATTGGTGTTTTACAAAATTCATTATTTATCATCATGGTGCCAAGCAAATGTTGATCAATTAGTTGTTTTTTGAATTCATAAGATGCAATCACCCCATAATTTTATCATAATCATCTCACATAAACTTTGTTTTAGGTTTTTGTAAGATCAATTAGGGCATGATTTACACTGTGCCATATAAGCAAAAGTGACATATTTTAACCACATTGTCATATGTGTAGACACATAATCATTGTATGTCAAAATATTAATTTTAATCACATTACAACACATATGATGCCCATGTAAGTGTTGTAAGGTTCACATGTAAACTAGGATGTTTGATTTGATTAAAATAAAAATTGAATTTAGTCATTACATACATTGAAATGCAAATAAGATAATAGTAAAAAAATTTGCCACTTTGGGTGAGTATCGCAAAAATAGTGGGAATGCTTGTCATGATGATGTAGTAGATTCAGATGGTTACAAAAGGTGATAGATTAAAAGTCCGTAATTTTCACAATGACCAAAAATGAACATAATGATTTCACAAACCTTTATATTGAGAAGAACCCAACATTTTGTAATTTTAACATCATTCTCCGCATATATTTGTAATACTAACTCTTAAGTAGCAAAGAGGTTTTAGTTTGAAAGGGCCCCACCAATGCCCCATAAACAACATATGGTATATCAAACATAATAACTCAGCTTAACTTTGGCAAAAGTGCATAGAATGTTAACAAATAGGATATCTAATAAAATGTAAACATAAATTTTTATTAAAATGAAATTAAAACATGATGTTCATAACATGGAACGTAACATTAAGAACTCTTCAAGGTTCTTGTCATATGAAATACATAAATTTGTGCAATCTTATATATTAAAGCAATAGTGTCTGTCTGTTTGTTCGTCTTTTACTTATCTTTTACTTATTTCTTTTTCTCTGACGTCATTTCGCTTTCATTACCTCTCTGGCGTAATCCCATTGGCTCCCATTCCTTGTGGAGTGTTTTGGGGGGTGGGGGAAGGGAGAGCCCGGTGAAACACGGGGCAGGGGGGGCTAGCACGAGTGACGAGGGCCAATAGGGGGGGCCAGCACAGGCCGGGGGGGGCACGGGCGAAGAAGGACTGGGCGGGGGGAAGCTCGACGGGTGCATTATGCACCAAGTTCACACTAGTGAAGAAAAGAAAATCACACCATCAACACCAAGGTATTTAACTAAAATATCAAACCACAAATAACCAAACTAATATAAGTAAGGAAAATAATTCAACCTTGTGAAAGTAACCTAGTCATTTTCCTACTCTAATAACTAATGAAACCTAACTAATTGAACTTGAATTTTCAACATATGATAGGGTTAGTCATATGTGGCATTGCAAACTATTAATGACAACCATGTAGTTCTTTAATACATGTTTTATGGCAAGCCAATCTTTTGTCACCAAGATTCTTGCACTTTACACTTAAGCTCTTATGTCGGTTCATCACTTGGCTTCAAACTCATTGACAATGAGACATTTGTGAACCTTTGATGCAAACGCTCTTTGTTTGGCTTGTTAAGTGAAACCATAAAATACCTTTCCACTTTGGATTTGGGGAACATAGAAATCAAACATGGCAACTTTCCAATCTTGATTTGAGGAATATGAAAGGAATTGCTCCTACAAGCTCACATATTCACATTTCCCATCAACTAATAATGCACATGCATAGTGCATTTTATAAGCTTGATGGATCAACACAACATATTTCACAAAAAAAACCTTTGGAAAAATTTCTCAAAATAATTTTGAAAAGAACCTTATGCATATTAATAATGCCTCTTCAAAAACACGAAGCAATGAAAATAACATTTCTTCAACCAATGAAGGACCAAAAATATACAAAGAAAAACATCATAGCTTCGACATTTGTAAATAAGATTTCTTCAACAAGCGAAGGACCAAAATATGCAAAGAAAAAAAATGCAACAATGCTTTAACTTGCTGCAACCTTCACACCAAGTACATGCTCCTCCTTCGTCGTCGTCTGTTTACGTATTCTCCTCAAACCCTAACCCTAACCCAAATTAGGGTTAGGGTTTCAGGAGCACTCAGGGACGCTTCTGTTGCTCCAAATGACACACAGGAGTACGTGTTCCTGCTTGTTGTTCGTCGTCGTCGTTTTCGTGGCAATCTTGTCGTCGTGGGGGTGTTGACATCGTTATAACATCCAAACTCTGATCGACAGCATGGCCATGACGTCGTCGCTTACAGGTGAGTTCATCATTTCATGCACTCTTTCTGTACTGTTGTTTTGTAGAAAGCATTCAGCTGTGGACAGGAAGGAAGGAATTAGCTTCTTTAAGACGGTGGGGGAAGGAGATACTCAATGTAGCTTGTTGGTAGAAAATTGATAGCAATCAGAGTTTTGTGCAAAGTTTCAGTTCCTGTTTTTCTCTGGTAACAACTTCTTTTGGTTTTTTGTAGATTGTCTTGTTGCAGAGTTTCCAAGAGAGAATTGAGTCCATGGAGGTTCAATCTTGTGCAAAGCATCGTGTTGATGATGCTGTTGGATTGGTGAGTAGAATTTCGGTGTCTGATTGATTTGTTAACAAAGGTTTCATCTGTGATGGTGCACAACAAACAGTGTTGTCAGAATTGGCTAATGGCACCGCATTCTTTGAATATGTGGAGACGAACGACGACGGCGGTTTCTTCAATGGGCCGTTTGCTTCCATCTCATCTGCATTCGCTGACAGGGGGAAGAAAAAATCCTTGTTTTTTGCAAGGATTGGGGCATCTCAGGGAACACTTCAAACTCGGTAAGAAAAGAATATATAGGATTTTATCTCTGTTGTTTTTTCTGTGGCCATGAGGAGGGGAACATTGTCTTTTTTTTTCTTTTTCGTCCCTTCTTCTCCTTCTTCTGCAAATGAGATATACCACTGTTTGTTAACACAAATGCAGTTCACTGAGGGGCGCACAGGCAAGGGACATCACAGGCAATGAAGAAGGTGGAACACTATACTGTACGTAAAGTTACGGGTGATGGCCGGTGCATGTTCAGAGCCCTTGTATGCCTTTCTACCTTTACACCTGCAAATGTCATCCTGTCCCCTTTACCCTCAATGCTTCTTTGCTTGAATATCTTAGTCACTGTATGCTGAACTTTTAGCATGTCTCTGCTTCCGTTGTTTATGTTTGGGTGTGCAGCAATTGACTGAGGAGTCATTGTGAAAATTGGAAAGCTTTTGAATAGAATTTTGCAGTTGTCATGGGACTTACCATTGTTCAAAACTGCTCTTTGGTGTGCAAGCATGTGAACATGCTTGCTGTAGGTTTCCAAGTCTTCCATGTTGTTTACTGTTTGCAAAGAAAATTGTTCATCATGAGGACAATGCAGGCAAATTGGTAAATTAATGGCAGGTGCAAGGAATGGCAAGCAACAAGGGCTTGGGTCTCAACCCCACAGAAGAACAACAGGAAGCAGGTTGGTGTCAAATCTCTTTTCTTGGGAGGCCATGGAAAAACTCATATTTATCAGAGGATATGTGTCAGTATCTTCATCACAAAGTGTCAGTTGTTGTTGTACCTGTTGTTATGTCTTAGAAGAAGCCTCAGATTTTCATTTCTCTCAGCTGTTTGGTGCTCTGCTAAGATGTATAACATGCAGATACATTGTTTTGATAGCACCTACCCTAAACCCTAAATCCACTTCTCAGCAAATAATTGATCTGATCTACTACTGGATTTGTGGTTGCAGATCAACTCCGGTTCGCAGTGATGGATGCAATTTGTAGAAGTGATAATCGGCGGCACCTATATGAGGAAGCACTAATTGCTATTACTCTTGAAGAGTCTTTGAAGCGGTATTGCACCTAAGACCAGTTTCCATTTGACTATATGGGACTTGGGCCCTAGATGAACTTGCACATCCTTGCAACAGATAGATGGAACTTATTGTTGATCTGTTCTCATTGGGAGTTATGTTGCTACAGGTACTGTCAGAGAATACCCAACTCAAATTTCTGGGGAGGAGAATCAGAGCTACTGGTAAGCTCTTACCATCTTTCACTGTATTACTGTCCGTACAAAATTAACTCTAGGAGGTCAGAGCTCATTGCTGCACTTGTACACTTGTGATTGTGTTGTCACATTGGCAGCTTTCATTCATTTCATTTGATGGTAATCTGATGATGCTTTCCTTTGACAAGCACCTTAAGTGCAATGTGTGGGTGCACAGGTATTGTCAAGGATGTGTTTGCAACCTATAATCGTCTACATTCCTGAGGCAGAGGTACAGAAACTAGATACTCTGGGTAATCAATGAAATGCTTGTTTAAATTGTGTGCTGGTCAACATTTTGGTTGGGTCTTCTTTTTGCTCCAGACTTCTCCCAGAAACTCAATATGCAGTTTGGTGCTTGACATTACCTCTACCTGCTTCACATGATACTGATATGGCAGGCAAGGCGAGGTGGAAAGTGGGGCACAGGATTCATCCCTATTGCTGAGTATGGACGTGAATACTTGAAGCCTGGAAAGAACAGGAAAGCTCGCAAGCCTGTAAGACTGTTGTACAGTGGAAGTAACCATTATGATTTGCTTGTTTGAGAAACTTTTTCGTCTGCTTCGTATTGTGTAGAGCATTATACTTCCATTCTTTCTTTGTAATGAGCAATCCCACATTATGGCACAAGATGCATTATGTTTTGAAAGGGTTCAACTGTACTTAGTTCTGTATGGCTATAACCTCAACAACCATCAGGGCTATTGCTCCAATGATGGCTAGGATCTTTGAGAGGCCCTGGTCCTTGTTAGATGTAACTCTGAAATCAGGTTTTTTTGCTGGACTCTACCAAAGTTGACAACTTTATAACTGCACATTGCCACTGGATTCTAGTTGGACTCAGAGACCAAAATAAATCTCAACCTGGTTTACATAACCAAACATGGACTGTGACATACATAGGGTTGAGTACCTGTGAAGTGGGTTATTTCTGATTTTGTCACACCATATTTTATCGGATGCAATCAACTGTAAACTCTTACAACTTGTGTCTGTCTCTTTGTTGCACAAATTCTGCGTCTGATATATGACCCTGAAATCTACTCTACTGCTGGAATCTTCAATGTTCCAAGCTTACTTGTGAAATAGTATTTTATGGAGGGTTAGTAACACAAGAAGAGGTGGAGTTTGCCCCAGGTGGAGCTGGGTTTGAAATAGTTATATCTGTGGAGTGATCTATTGGACACCATGGCTTTCAGAACAACTACTCCAGTGTCTTCAGTAAAGGTTTGTTTCTGAAGAATGAAAAGAGGATCATTCATTTTTTGCATAATTTTTGCTTGTTTCACAATTCTTTCATAGTCATTTGAATCAAAATAGTACCTACCTCTATGGCTCATTTCTTTCCTTTATGGTCATGATTTTGAACTCGAAGCTCATAGACATCACAAATCGAAGAAGTTGTCCACCCTATTCTTCTATTTTCCAGATCAAATGCTGTGAAGTAACCTTGGAGCGATGATGCTACCATCACAGTATTCATTGTCAGGTCTGGGAAAACTAGGTACAACAATGATGAGGTCAAACTCCATTAGCAATTCATGGTGTGGATGCAACAAATACAAGTAGCAACTTTGACTCAACAGCAGCACATAATTCAGTGACAGGGATTTGTGTCTAACCTCCCAAAATGCTGAATGTGGTTGGAGCATTGTTCACCAGCCATGTACAAATCATGGGTCGGTCCTCAAAGTAACCCTGGCAGTTACCACTTCATGTTATTACATTTGTCATGGATGTGCAGAATCTGGGTTATATTGTAGAGTTTTGTATGAGCTTTGTGTGAGAACTTGTGAGGGGAAGATTGCAAATTTGTATATTCTTCAAACTATTTGGTTTTGTCTTTCTTGAAGTGTGTATATTAGATAAGTGATATAAGAGGTACCCGAATCATTTACCACGAGGTGAAGGTATTGCAGAGCTCGCACCACAATTGATGGTTGTTCACCTCTGGGATTGACAGCATTGTGGAATGTGAAAGTGAGGGGGCTAAATTCAAATGTCCACATCCGGTCATAGCTTTTAGAAGTCCTGCCTCCTTGAAAATGGACCGTGATAATGCACAGGCAGAAGGAGAAGTTGGGATGGATAACCAATTTTGAAATAGAAATTATGCTGAGAATGACACACATATATGAAACATTGGGGTTCTGTTTTTTTCCTAGTGTTGGTCTAGTCTGAACTTTCATATGACCCTGGACCTGGTATTGGATCCTTAAAAGCTTTTAGAAGTCTCCCACCTATTTGCAGTCCAGTTTTAGTTTTATTCCCCAGCGGGTTCATTGCCTAAAACGGGGTTGGGGAAAAGTACATAACTAAAACTTGGACGTGAGAAATATTATTGCAGGGTCACACACTGAGCATTGCTGGAGATGCTCTAAAAGGTAGGTATGGTCTCAGGTTATACCAGGCCTTGTAGGCTCCGTGATACCAGTGTTGATACCAGGTGTAGACTCCTATCTACCAGACTTAACACTCGGGTTTTTATTTGTATTGACAAGAATAGGCATGGATATGTGCAAATGCAGACTTTGGCAGGAAAGAGGTTCAAAGACAAGTAACTCACCCAGCCCAACAAACTTTATAGGTGTTCAACAAATTTCTTCGTACTCTGTCACTCTCGTCGAGGTCTGATTCAAATATTTCTTGAAAATTTCCCATTTTTGTAATTTGCTTTCGCAACTGGTTTGATGATCACATTCAAGCTTTACACAGTTAGTATTACTACATAAAAAACCTCTGGAGTTTCTGATAGTGTAAATGAAGAGCACCTTACCTGATGTAATCAGGTGTCAGCTGTGATGGGCATTTTGAAAAGCAAAATGCCACTCTCTGGGCATTTTGCTTTTTGTAAAATACCACCATTTTTTGTCTTTGTGAGAATTGATCAACTTGGACATTCACCCACTTACATAATTCATGAAGGGCACGTAGATATCCCCTGTTAGATATGTTGCACTTGAACCACAATCAAACATTATAGGTGCCTTCTCTTGTGTTGGACATTTAAATCTGAATTGACCACTTTCCACCGTGTCCAACAGCCCGAAATAAAGACTGAACCTGGAGAACACACAGTGAAGAAGTTTCACATATATTAATTCTTTGTGGAACCAAAATGTTGCAGAAATCTACGGCCTCATTCAAGGAACCCAAAACAAAGAGAAAAAAGATGTCCTGGGCAATTAATTACTGAGGAGCAATTGAATTAGTAGAGTTCTATGGTGCATGTACACATCATCTCCAGGAAGGTCTGGAGTAAACGCCTTGATCCATTGTATGTCCGTTTGAAATGAAAGAGCCTCGTCCCCAATGAAAACATAACCTGCTGGAAAACTTGGTCTAGGGAAGAAGGTCAAACAGTGACCATATATGGGTTTGGTAATGCCTCTGTAAGCAAGCTGGTTAGGAAGTGAGAGTTCGCCACAACCCAATCCCATCAATCCATCACAACGATGGTAGAGTCCCTTGATTTGCTCTAATGATCCCTTAGCCTGATATCCACACCTAATCAAGCATCACTGATGCCATTATCTCATTCAAATCTTGAAAAAAAGATGGGATCGAAAGAAAAGAACTTTGTTGTCAATTACAAATTACACAGAGCTCAAAATTGAAGTCTTATATTAAGCACCTCACTCATTCATCACCCATCAACATGGATTTCATATTGCCTTGTTTTGCACTACTAGGATCGACACCCGACACTATCAAATATAAGAAAGTCACATACATAAAAAAAAATCTGACATTCACTTTCTTTCAATAAAATTTCCTGGGTTTGGGAAATCAAATGCAACTAGCATCATAACCTTCAATCGATAGCAATGCAATAATTTTTAAATACGAGAATTGCATTGCAAAAAGGAATAACTAACAAACAAACAAACAAACAACATTAAAATCAACTTACCCAACAAAAATGTCCTTCACATCCTGCCTAGTACCATCAAGTTGCTTCATTTCCATTGTTTCTCTGAGAAGAGCTGTCTCCATTACTAAGCCTCCTGCATAGATTATGGACTTACAAAGCATGTTTTGAAAGCATGGGATATACCCGAGGATATTCGTCTCATACTGTGCAAACTTTTCAGTTGTTGCAATGTATGGTCCATTGGGTCCCTATAACATGACACCAACCACATCAAAAAAACAGAAAAACCACAAATGTCTTGTTGTATCTATAACTCAAGCCAGATCAAAATTGCTTTGCCCAAAATTTCATCATATTTCATATGATTCCCCAATTCAAAACTCAATTTCATTTGTTTCTTTCAAATGGGTGGGTGGTGACAGCACACGCAAGTGCACAAAGTTAACTGACTAAAGATTAAAATAAAGAAGAAATTTAATTTAGTTACCATAATTGTTGTTGGCTTGGTTTCAGAATAGAATCTACAACAGACCCAAGTGACATCGCTACCAGTATCTATAGCGACTTTATACGTCTTTCCAGACAGAATTATATCCGCATTAAACAGCGTACTGCATCACACACACACACTTCTAATCATGCAGTTGCAGTTCTACAAAAGCCCCAAGTATGGTGTGCTAAAACTTCAATTACATATGCATTGAATCTTTACGCTTGCACATAACAAAGGGTTAAGTAGTTCAGATCTGTCTATTGAAACAAAATTCAAGTGTAGAAGCAGAGCAAATGTATGAGGTTACAACATCAATTGAAGACCTTGGGTGCAGCACCATAGCAGATGTTTTTCTTTTAACTGTACTCTTTACTTTTATTAGGAATCATTTTTTGATGATGTATGATAAACTCAGTTTCAACAAAAGTGCCGATAAATTACTTCCCATGAGTATATTGAAGATTCCAGTAATAATCTTCCAATTTTTTTAGCTCCGCTGGGGTCATTCTTTGATCTAGGACTTTCGAATCATGAATCATATGATCCAAAATTTCTTTTTGAGTGTAATTGTAAGTTTGTTGCTTGCTAGCGCTCTCTGCATACATATCGAAACTGGCATCATCATGGGCATAGATCGGAAACACAAATGTTTGTAGAGCTTTGTGATGATCTTGTTTGATTGATGAAGAATAACAATACTGATACACCCGTTTGAATCCAAATGGTGCAATAATAAGAAGGGATATAAGAAGCTTTTTAGCGAGTTGAATGGAAAAGAAACTTGAAAGCTTGTGGGTAGTCAATGCATCCACCTGGTGGTCATCCTACAAACGCAAAAATAGAGCTCAAATCAAGGACACTGAAAAATGTAACTGGCCTGAATTGTACATCACAAAATCATTTTGTAGTGCCATAGATTACACTACTGTTACCTGGGATTGTGTAGGCTAATATGCAAAGAGCTCTATAATAAAACTTCACAATTCAAGCAGACAACATTTTGCTCACCTGGTTAGAGCTTGGAGCTTCTCTTTCTGGGACATGTCGAGGGAAAAGTCCTCTCATCATTCCACAAAATCCTCAATTGAGGAAAAAAAGAAAAAAAGAAGAAGTTTTTATTGAATGGTGCAAAATTGGTCAAATTTGATTCAAAGTGGTGCAAGAAGCTAAATTTGCATGGAACTTTGCAAAGTTGTTGCCAATGAATTTGTTGTTGGTGCAAAGAGTTGAATTTGCATGGATCTTTGCAAAGTTGTTGCCAATGAATTTGTTGTTGGTGCAAAGAGTTGAATTTGCATGGATCTTTGCAAAGTTGTTGCCAATGAATTTGTTGTTGGTGCAAAGAGTTTGATTATGCATGGATCTTGCAAAGTTGTTGCCAATGAATTTGTTGTTGGTGCAAAGAGTTTAAATTTGCATGGATCTTTACAAAGTTGTTGCCCATCAACTTGTTATTATTGGTGTGCAATAATACATGTGTAGAGGGGACTTGTGGAAAGAGTAGAAAAAAATATTGGTGAGATTTGAGAAGATCCAATAGTAAGTCTTTAGTGGAAGATCATGTGACTTTTGTAATCACATGGCTCTTGTAATCCCCCCTTCCCTTCCCTCCCCCCCCTCTCCCAAGTCATCAATTTTGTATGTACCTTGTACACACAAATGTTATACCAAACATAAGAAAATTTTCGCAAAGAAAAAACATCAAACAGTGTGTCCTTCAACACCTATCCTCACCAAAAACCTATTGTCACAAACATATCCAAGAGTGGGTTTTGAATGTTGCACATGTAATACAAAGAGAGAAGCAATTTTTGAAGCTTAAGTTACACTCAAAATACCATAATCTTTTTTCTTTGTTATGAACATCCCATGATGAATACTTGTTTACATGACAAGTTTCCAATAGTAAATTTGGAAACTAGAATTGGACATTTTCGTTGAATAATTAATGAGTATTTAAGCTTTGTGTTAAAAGTTTTGTTAGGATTAACTATTTATGTTTTGGGACATGGTTGTGTTGTGGCATCCTATCAGCTATTGGGCAGTGCCAAATAAACACCTTCAAAATGAGAATTTTTTGTTAAATTAACATTCACTTAATATTAAACAATCACCCATTTAACATTGGGTGCCACCTAAGATGCCACCTAGATTTTCACTTAACACTGATTTAACATTAGGTGTGAATGCACCGTTAAGCTGGTTCCAAGTAGGTTTCCTTGGAACCAAACCAAAACTGCCTTGAGAGATAATCTGGTAGCATGAGAACTCGGCCAACATTTGTTAAGACAAGTGTTGGGTGATTATTAGAAATAGGAACAAACCTTCGGTGGTTATAAAGGCATAAATTCTAAAACAGCATTAGTCAAAACACAACCATTAATAAAAATTACAAATTTACCACCAAGCATATAATTTATAGATGGTGAAAATCCAATAATATTAAACATTTGTGTGATGTTTAATTGGGAGGAGTTGTAATATGAATTATACAAAAGATTTTTGTAAATAATAAACGAAATGCAAAATGGTGGCTTTGTGAAGCCATGGGAAGGTAGTAGGTACCTACTAGCCCAGGTCATAGAGCCTGTTGAAGTCACGAGATCATCTTAAGTATCTATCATCCTACTCTAGATCGGACTAGATAGGGCCTCGAAGACAATAAGCTCGTCTCTCGAAAATGACGCCTAAGCCCAACGCCCGGGCTAGACGCTCGAACCACGAACAATTGTTTGAAAAAAAAAGTTTTTTTAAAAAACCAAAAACATCAACCAAACATTGTTGAAATAACACACCTGTGCATTATGCATAGGGTTCACACATATAATTTATAGATGGTGAAAATCCAATGTTAAACATTTGTGTGATGTATAATTGGGAGGAGTTGTAATATGAATTCTACAAAAGATTCTTGTAAATAATAAACAAAATGCAAAATGGTCATGGGAGGCAAGCTGCTTGGGCAACTTAATGCTTGTTGAAAGAGATGATGGCAATGTGCCATGTTTCCATGAAAAGTGAAAGGAAAGTCTAGAGTCTAGACCAAAATCATTAAATCTAAATAAACAAAATCACTTGTTTTCAAATTGATAATTGTTATAATAATACTTTTTTTTTGAGACCTCATTCTCTTCTCTTTTAAAAATTCTTAATTTGAAAATATTATCTTCTTCTTTTGGACTAACTTGTTTTCAATTTGCCATCCTTCAAATTGTTGCTTAAGCTTCTTCTAACTCCTAATTTGAAAATATTCAATGAATTGCCCCCCCAAGGTCCTCAATTCTATTAGTGAGATGGCACACATAATACTAACATCCTTATGAATTATCATCCCCAAGCTCCTATTTCATTAGTTGGATGACACAAACATCCACATATATCCTCATGTGGATGAATTGTGGTCCCCAAGCGCCTAGATATTCCCTCCCCCCATCCACCTCACTCTCGTTGTTTTCTCATCCATCATATCCTTGATTCCATTGGATAATTCTAGGTCCCAATATTCAAGAGCATCTCATCATCCACTCTAGGGAACAAAATTGTTTTTAGAGAAAGGGGCAAGGGATGAGAAGGGGGTAAGGGATGAGAAGGGGTTGATGGTTTTTAGTCCATCCATCCGCCGGTTTTTCTTTTTCTTTTTCTTTTCTTTTCTTTTTTGGGTCGTCGGGAGCGTTCGCTCTGCTGCCGTGCCGTTTGTGAGCACAAACGGAGTTTGCCATTTTCGGCTTCGTTTGTTTCTTTCGTTTGTTTTGTTTTGTTTTGTTTTGGTTGTTGTACGTTGTTGCTCCTGCTGCTTTCTGCTGCTACATACCTACGCAACAACAGACGAGAATTTGCTTACATACGCAGCAACAACAGACGAGATCTTATTTTATTGAATCTTTTTTTTTTTTTTTTGCACACCAGAGAATTTTTCCGTATTTTAGGTCTTGCGGAAAGAGAGAGAAAGGGGCCATCATGACGGTCATGGCTGAGCCGGATTCAGCAACTGTGGACATCAAACCCGAAGTAAGCACTCAGTACCCATCATCATCATCAGCATCATCTCTGTTTTCCCATCTTTGTATTCAATCAATCAATCAATCGCCAGTGGTGGTAGAAGTAGAAGTAGAAGTAGAAGCAACAGAAGCTGCGAGATTTAGTTGAGATTGGGGTTTTAAGTTTTTCTAAATAATTTATAAATTTAGATTTTTATTTTTATTTTTTTGAGATTTAGAAGAGATTGGGTGATTAAATTTTTTTTTTTTCCTTTTTTGGGTGATGGAATTTGGATTGGGTGTTTTCCACACAGATTTCATCTGTGCAAGGGCCTCCATCTGCAGCCGCATCACCCAATCCTCAGCATCAAGCTTTGCAGCAGCAGCAGCAGCAACAGCAGGGAGTTAAGGCAGCTGTGACAGGTTCCAACCCTGGATCTTCTCCTGGTCCCAACAATGAAGGCAGGAAAATTTCATGTGAGGATATTCAGCTGGTACAGAATTTGATAGAGCGATGCTTGCAGCTATATATGAACCAGAATGAAGTCATCACCACATTGCAATATCAAGCCAAGATTGAGCCTGGCTTTACCAGTTTGGGTGAGTTTCTTCAAGTCTTGTTTCCCTTCTCTGGTTTCCTTCCCCTGCATCCACTCTCCTCCCCTTCTTTCTCTCACATGCATGTAAATATGTATGTATGTATGTATTCATGTGTGAAATATTGAGTTTTTTTTTTGGGGGGGGGAAGTGAACTTTGTTTCTGTTGTTGTTCTGGCTTCAACTCTTGAAGCCCTTTATATTTGCAAAAAAATTTCGGTTGGAAAAGCAATTTAGTGGAATGGGTCTCTCTGAGGTTTAGTGTTGGGTGGTGGTCATGGCTATGCAGTATGGCAGAAACTGGAGGAACAAAACCCTGAGTTTTTCAAGGCTTACTATACACGGCTGAAATTGAAGAAACAGATTATGTTGTTTAATCACTTGCTGGAGCAGCAGGTGCAGCTCATGCACAAAATGAGTCTGTTTCCTGCTAAACCACCATTATTGCAAAATGGCATGCTTCTCAACCCTAATACCTCAACTACACTTCCTCTTTTACTTGCGGTGTCCACTTAGACTGGTAGTTGAAGCCTACGTGTGACCTCACTTGGAGTTGTCTGTTTCTTGCTGTTTTTGCTTGCTTTCCTCCCTCCCTCTATCTTCTGCCGTAGTAACATGTAGTGATTCTGAATTGCAGTACATCACAGTTCTATGGGCTACCCAATGGCACAACCTGGTGGGGCTGTCCCTCAAGGTCATCCTCATATGGGGTCCATGGCAATGCCGCCTCCAAGCTCACCTCTCATGAATGGCAGCCCTGCAGTGCCTGACAACTACCATCCTCACGATGCTGATGGTAACAAGTAAGAACTAGCAGCAGATTGTTTTGACACTTGTTGAGATTCTGCTGTGGAGAATTCGAGTGTAGGTATGAGATTGGTACTGTTGCTGTGAAGAGCGTTATTGACTTTATATTCGAGGGTTTGTAGTTACTTTGGTCTTTTGGAGGTCCACAGGGATGATGCATCTTGATGAAGCATGTGTTGGTTGGCCTTGCACAGTGGGATGGTGGATATGGCTCTTGGGTTGCCATCATCAGGGTCTTCTGGAGGCAGTGATCTCTCACTAGGCTCAATGGGATCCACACCAGGGGGGATGACTGGTGGTTCTTTTCCATTTGGAAGCATGGGCCCAACAGATATTTCAGGCATGGGGATGGGACTTCCTACGTCTATTGCCCTTGACACCCCATTTGCCACCTCAGATTCTCACAACCAGAATGGAATTGGCTCTCTTCCCATGACATCACACGATGCAGATGTGAGCAGCACCCGAGAATCACTTGGCTCTCTTGGTCAACTTCCCCGCAATTTTAGTCTTTCTGATTTGACTGCAGAGCTCACCAATGGTGCAGGTAAGACACAAAAGAAGCCTCTTGTCATTACTGGAGAGCTTTTGCATATTTCCTACAGAGAGTATGAGTACAGATTTTCACTCTCACACTCTGTTGTGCAGGACTTTATTTAGTGTGCCATTTTCTCACATTTTGTCAAGTTTCTTATGTGGTATGAGATGTTGATCTTTATCATGTCCCTTGTTCCGCAAAACGTTCTTGATTTTGTTCTCGACTGTTGTTCAGGTGAATTAGATTTGGGAACTTTGGGGAGTTACTCAGGCTCACCCTTCTTGACACCTGATGCTTTTCTGCGATCTCCTGACAAAGATGTTCTAGGTGAGGACAATGATCTTTGATGTTTCTTTGCATCACCTTTCACCATATTCTCTCATGGATGTTTGTTTGAGGTTTTATCTGCTGTGAGGATGTATGGGTGCTCTTTTTTTCTCCTTTGTAAATCTTACAGTTACTGTCAACCTTTCTTCTGGTACCATACAAGTTCCCGAATGTTGGTGGTAAGCTCTCCAGAAGACAAGAATGTACATTTGCAGCAAACATGGATAAAGCAGGATGATTTCAGTGCTCTTTGTTTTTCCTTGCAGATGATGATATTGACTTTGGAGATCTGAAGTGAGGTGAATGTTCTAGTTCTTTGACTCCACAAAATGCCCAAAAGCAGGCATCTCTTTTCTTGAGCCAAAGTGCTCTTAAGGTACAGCAAGAGGAAAATCAGGGCAGTGATGCCTTTCCAGCACAGCCATTTTTGGTATCTCTGTTTAGGCAGACAATGTTCCAGTCCAAGAAGAGCAAAAAGTCTGTCTTGTAGCCCTAAGCTGATGAGGAATTCTGTAATTTATGTTGGGTCTTGCTACCTACTGGTGAGGAAGGGCTACGGAACCTCAGGAAGGACAGGCACACTTCTTTGACGTGATTCCTGCACAGTTTGGAAGAGAATCATTAGAATTTTGTGCTGAGTTATATATACTGGAAACATTGTTTCCACATAGATGGCCTCTTTAGAACACATCACTGGAAAAAAGAGAGCAGATAGAGCAGCCAGGGCAGCTGTGACTTACAGGGTGCATCCTGTTTCTTACAGTGAAGGAAATGAAAGGTGAGAATCCTTTCATAATACAGGCAATGACAGAGTCTGACAATGCTGCTTCTGTGTACATAAGGGCCCTCTCTAATGGATGCACTGTGGTTGAGATTTTTCTCTAGAGAAATTCTCTTGTTTGAATTGTCACAATCATAAAAACTTGATCAATGGAATTGACCGTGAATTTGTACACAAGCTTCTCACCCAAGTCTTGAATTCTGATCCGCACCTCAGCTCTTCTGCAATTCCTCCTTGAGATGCCAACGATTTGGCCTTCATACTATCCTGAAATTCAGTGCAACAAATTCGAACTTTCCACTGTGTACATCAAATTTCATGTCTGTCTGTCATTGTTGGCTTTGTTATTAGTGTGGTTGCACCAACACCTGCTATTTAGGCCTCTACCTTTATTCATCCCATCTGACATAGAGTGTTAATTTATTTTCCTGCCAGCACCCAAAAACATGAAAAAGTATCTAGTGAGACACTTTTTAAGTGCCACTGCAGGCGCCAATCAAAAGCAGTCATTTTATGGACCTGTTTAAAGTCACTGTATCATATGCACATGTACAGGTCCAAACTGATTTTTGCCTGTTTAAATGCATGTTTAAATGCTCCCATAGAGTAGTACACTGTTTATTGATGGCAGAGGGACAAATATTTAACACTCAATTTAAATGTGATAAACAATGATAGTGTCACAACTACAATGCAATGATATTGTCCCAACTTAATACATTGCCAGGGATGCTCTTAGAACTTTTATTGCAAAACTCTCTAAATAGAGCTTTGATGGATGCTATCATGAGCATTTGCTTGGTTTGCTGAATTTCACATACCACCTCATGTGCAGTCTACCACTACTCAATATCACTGGGTGTGGGTGAGGATGCAAAGGAGATTGGGATACAAAGGATAACAGGTGTGTAAGTTTTGGTGGGTAGGAGCTTGAGGAGTGGCAGACTGTACACTGGAGGAACTCTGGAGCCCAAGAACCTTTTGTTTGTCTATGGGTTAGGGAGTTGAATGTGAAGCAAACAGCTGGAACCTCAAAGGTTGCATGAACCCAGGAACAGTATAAGGAACTAGAAATTGGGAAGGGAAGGGTGGATCAAATGTCCAGCAATTCTTTCAAACTCTGGAAAAGGTGTCAATGTGTGCCACCAAACTCCTGACCATGCACCTGTTGCCACTACCATTGATGGTCAATTTCATTTGTCTCCTCATACCAACAAGGCTGTAGCTGGCCCTGCCCAACAGCTCTCAGGATTGCGACCAAAACTGGAGCTACTAGCAACCTTTGAGGAAACCAGTGCACCTACATGGCAGCTTTCATGTCTGCAGGAGCTGCTGTATTACATTCTCAAGTAGAAGCAAACACCCTTGTTTCAGACTCTGCTTCCTCAACTTCCTTGGATTTAAGCAAGCTAAATCTCTGAATGAGAGCAGCTGCATTTTGTGATCAGTATATGAAACTAGCAGCAGTGCTGACAATTGTCAAAGCACACAACAAACCCAGCTACAATTCGGAACTGTGAGCATAGGTGTGCCTAAACTAGGGACATTCAAGGTATCAAACTTCATCTTGGGAAATGTGAAGGCCATGGTCACAGCTCAAAGATCTGTGGTAACAATGACCCCACAGGTTGCAAAGGCTGCAATGGATCCTTCTTCAGAAACACAATTTGTGCTGCAAGAGGATCCACAATTCTGGAATAACTCTAAAGGTTGGTTCACATTTTTCCTTGCTATGGATGTGAAGGTTTGGAGCTTCAATGTATCCTCTGCATAGACTTTGTCATGCCAACACTCAGGATTTCAACTTTAACTCATGTTTGTTTCTTGTGCAGGTGTTGGTACATGTGACTTATTGAACAGATTCTGATGCAACAGGGTACAAGTTGCAGCAGATGCTTGAGGCAAGACAACTTCACCTGGATTGGCCAGCCACAATCTCAGTTTATGTTTGACAACATTGTTGCAGGTGACTCCATAACTTGGGTGGAGTTTCATATGTGTATCTGACGCACACACAGTTCTCTACCAGTGGACATAGCGAAACTTGATGAATTGCAGGTTGATAGTGTAGTGCATCTGCAAATCCTTTGAGATCTGAGGGAGCACCTACAGCAGGGTCGCTTTGTGTCATCATTCAGACTCTTCATTCCAATGGGTCTTTGTGTTTGTTTCTGCATCCATTGCACACAAAACTGCTGTTAGGGCTTCCTTTATCATTCAGTTCTGGAGAAGTTTCACCTTGCTGGAAACTTATTGCATCTCAACAGTACCCAATGAACCCCTTAATCTTTTATGATCTTGTGTTTTCATGTTAGCAGAAAGGGGAAATTGCAGAATTGAGGAAAAGTACAGACAATAATGTGCTGTTGGGGGATATAATTCAGAGTGTATGCAATTCAGAGTCATTGGCAACTCATTGTGTTTCTTGTGAAAAAATCTATGGTTGGTGTCCAACACACTGCAGACTTGAATCTTTGAAATACAGAGGCCCAAAATGGGCAACAGAGACCAAAGGGGGTATCCTGTCTTCCAGTAAGAACAATGCACATCCTGAACTGTTGACAGCCTCCAAAAACATGCCCTGAACAACTGCTGACAATGGTTGCATGGTCTGTCTTAGAAAATGCAAAAACCTTTCTTGACATTTGAGCTTGCAATCCAGCCCACAGTGGAAAGCAGCTATCCACAGTTCTACTACCTCCCTTCTCACAGTACACTTACTCAACAACATCAAATTCGTCATCTCTTAGATGAGCGAAAAATTTGACCTTCCTCTCCTCAAGCTCTACGTTGAACTGCACTTTGTAAGGGAAGGTGGCTGACACAGGCCTCCCCTTGTGTTGAAAAATGACATCCTTCACTTCTCCTTCCAATCCCCCAATGTCAAACTTGGGAGTTTTGGGCACGTGATAAACAATCAATGGCCCCTTCACTCTGATCCTGTTTCCCACCTCTGCTTTTTGATGCCCTCCTTCGCTGGACAGAGCTCCTTCTCCAACCTCAACAGCAGTTTCACAAATGACATGTTGACCAGGCCTCCTCACAACATCCACTTTTGAGCTATTAAAACATGATGAAGAAGATGCAGAAAATTTCTCTCCAACATGGGATGCTTGGCAACTACGGAGAAGCAGAGCTCTTTGCTGCACGGGAGATGATGCTCTGCATCTCCTCCGCAGTGCTGTCACTTCCTGAACTAGGTCACATTTTGGCAAGCATGGTAGTAGGGTTTGTGACAGAGGACAAGAAATAGCAGCAGCAGCCAATTTATACCCTTTCGACTGTGGTGGCAAGATACCAGTAGAGGATGATGGCGAGACAATGGCTGTCATCAGTGAAAAACTTTGTTGGTGCAGAATACACACAGGAGATGCCATTCAGAACCTCAGATAGTTCTTCTATCCTTCTAATTCACAAAAGCCTGAAGGATAAAGGAGCCACAGCATTAGGGACCAAAAAATAACACTCTTCTCAAGCACAAACTAAAGATTAAGCAGTAAATAAGGACACACATTCTGCAGAGGAACATCAGAGCAACGCCTAACATAGGGTAACACAATGCAACAGAGCGAGATTCCAGTTGTTTTCCAAACATAATGATCTAATCAGGGAGCCTCACTACCATGCACATAGCCAGAAAGCTTACAGCAATCTAGAATCGGTTCTACCACAGCAGTAAGCAGACAGGGGCAGAAAAGAATCACAGATCCTTTGCCCTAGACTGATTGCGCTGCGCTACAGCATCAACCGAGGATTGCGGATGTACACAGAACGAAAAAAAAACCTGTTACCTCTCTCGGTCGCTCGTGAAAACCAAGAAGGGCCTAGGGATGGACACAACAGATGCAGCAAGCTTTCTCAGTCACGCCGAAGAGCCATCCATACCTGATGATACGACGCACAACACGGCACGGCGCAATACTGAACTTTGCAGAGTTTTTTTCCCTCAAAACTCGCAGCAGAAACAAAACAGCAGCAGAATCTGAAAGGGAAGACAAAGGAAAGCCCGATGCCACTAAGTAGAAGAAAGATTCATGTCTGCGAATCACACAAGAAACCAAATGCCAAATGGAAAATTCAAGCTCACTGAACTGAAGATACCTTGCTACGGGAGGAATCCAACAGCTGAAAACTCTCCGCAGTAGTTTTTCAGTCGAATAATTGGACAAGCAGATTGCAAATCCTGACGGAACAGATTCCTCGCAAATCTGTGATCGCCATAGCCAACGGAACAAAATCCAAACACTCACAAACACGCAAACGCATGCAGCGCCGAACAACGAACGCAATCTTTCCTCCTGCTCCTGAATCCGGGTATCAATCCGGGTATAAAACTCCAGCCTCAGCGCCGCCCATCGAATCGAAACGGGACAATCTTGGGGGATGCGTGGGCATCGGGTGGGGCCAGGGCCCAGAATATAACCGGAGGATCTTCTCAACCTACGTCTCAGCTCCAAATGCCTCTCTCCTCCTGATCCTCGATCCGGGTATCAAAACTCTACTCAGCGCCGCCCGTCGAATCGAATCGGGACAATCTCGGGGGGATGCGTGGGCGTCGGGTGGGGCCAGGGCCCAGAATATAACCGGAGGATCTTCTCAACCTACGTCTCAGCGCCAAACGCCTCTCTCCTCCTGATCCTCGACCCGAACATGCAGCCCCAACGGCACCTCTTCCCTCGTCCCCCTCGATGCGGGTATCATTCCGGGTACCAGAACTCGAACTGCAATCCCGGCCATGCGTGACGATATGGGCCCGGGGGACGCCTGGGCATCCGTCGGGTGCCAATTATAACCGGGGGAATAGTACCAACCTACCCCCAGGCGTTTCGATAACCGCCTCGTGGCTGGCTGGCCAAACGCTGCTGATCTCATCTGCTAGGGATCAGTCCATATCCGTTCGAGAACCGGGATTCTCCCAATGCTCTTTTTGTGGGGTTTCAAAGCTTAGAAATCGAACTCTCTGCGGTGGTGCTCACGTTGTCGCCGCTGCTGCTCTTGTAGATATTTGTTTGCAGCAACGATCATCGGATTGCGTAGTGATTTTCTCTTTGTAAAATGGGGGGGGGATAGAGATGGAACCATGCAAATTAAGGGAGGGGGGAGGAGGCCGGAGGAAGCAGCCGGACTTGGAGCAAGTTGATCGAGCTCTATGCCAGAGCCTTTAAGAATGGAAAGCTTCGTACAATCCAGTGAGGTGTTGCTGAAGCAGATTTAATGATGCAAAAATAAAGTTTTGGAAAAATGAAAATTTCCCATTTGGGAAGCAAATACTAAGCTCAGGAACTAAAGTTTCGATTCATGGAGTAGACCATATAAGCATAATCTGCCTTGAGCTCTGATATTGGAGGCTGCAACAACAACAAGTAGACCTACTGTAAGCTAAGCTCCTCGAGCTAGCTGTAATGGTAAATATCCATGACCCAGTAGTTCTAGTGTAATCGCAGCCTGATGCACAGCTCATCTTCCGCGAGCGTTTCAGGAGCAATAATATTATGTTCATACATAAAGTACATGATGATCTGCAGGATCATTTGCAGATCATGAGGGATTGATCAGTATGTACAATGTGATCAAACCCATGAGCTGCATTAATGCAAGCTCTTAGTTGCAGGGTAGAAAGTATTATCCATGTCTAGTGCTTGATCTAGGATTCAGCAGCAGCAGCAGCAGCAGCAGCAGCAGTAGATCTTGATGAACTACTGCAAGCTGCTGCCAGAGACTAGTACTACATTTTCTTTACATGTTTCTCATGCAGGCACAGTTTCATGATCTGAACATGCATGTACCTCGCAAGAAGCTAGCTGTAGGAATCTATACAACTATATTGTTGGAGACTTCGAGAGTACTATTATTACACCGAGCGCAAGTTTCTAAACTGTGATGATCATGCAGGCCACCCAAGGTGAGAAATGTTTTTTTTGATCTGGGCCTCGCAGATCGACATGCGAAGCAGCTCGACATGTTGTTGTTAGATTGCTAGTCGATCAGCTGCTTGACATATTGTTGCGACGCCGCGCTCTAGATTTCCACCTAGCTGGTCTAGATAACAGTGCCATCACCCTTTTGAGCTATGGGTTTACAATTGATCAGGCGAGCTCACACTGTGGCCAGTACTGGCTGCAGGATCTATCAAGCTGCTATGGTACAGGAGTAAGAGTATTGCATCTGGACAGTAAGCTAGCTAGCTGGTGATGTACAGCAGCTAGCGTGCAGCTATTGTATTTCAGATCTAGATCGATCTACAATAGATTGAATATGCACAGAGACGATCAAAGTTCGTGATGCAGATCTTCGCAAACCTCGCGAAGTGCCCGTGTAATTGTGGATGTTGTACAAGTCTCGAGACTGACTGAGGGACATCTCGAGATCCATGGGTGAATTAGAGCCTGAATATGCAACTGCAAACCAGGATTTGCAATGCATTGTCAAGCTCCGAGCGGAGCTCTATGAGGTACGCCTTTTCGTCTCTTTGGCGAATGGAGACTAGAGCAGCTGGTGGTACTGGAAGGTCTAGGAGGTGTGCGCGGTGATAAATCGACGAGGAGCTGGTTGTGGCTGGAGGTCGGCTGCATTGGGACGTTGCCATTGTTCCAGCTGCCGGCTTGCTCGTATGTCTTGTGACCACCTGCAACATCGGCAGCGGCACCTTCCTCCGACGTCGACTGATCATTCAGATCATGCTCCGCTTGCGAAATGGCGCACTGGAATGACGAGCGGTTGAACGTCGCGGAGGAAGACTGTAGCTGCGATACCCTCCTTGACCGCACTGCTTTCTTCTGTACTGTCGAAGACGAGGTCTCTGAGGAGTCGTAAGCTCGTGCGGCTAGTCTGGACGCGCCCGCGCCGTTCCCTGCTGCACCTTGCAGTAATGTCCTTGGTTGCACTACGAAGGAGAGATCGCCATGTCTTTTGATGCCTTCAAGCTGTTGTACCATTGTAACAACATAACACAAGGAGCTGGGTTCAGTGTCCAGATTTGGGTGATCATGACCGGACGAGTTCTTCTGCAGGGTAGGTCAGATCATCATCGGAACAATATATCTCTGGAGATTCAGCTATTGTGCAGCATCTAGTTTAGCTCTCATCATGCATGCGTACCTTGCAGCCGAGGGAGCAGAATCTGAAATTGTCGAGAAGGCTGCGCTCGCACGACTCACAAGTGTTGGTGACGCCCTTGGCTGCTCGGGGTTGCGGCCTCTCGTTAAGGAACACAATTCGCGCACTGTTGATGATGTACGTCTGCACATTGGTGATGTCCAGCACCTTCTGAATCTCCGACACGCGGATCACGTCGTGGTAAGACGAGCGCCGAATCTGGAAAAAGGCAGCGGATTCCCAAGCAAATGAGTACGAGAGAGTTCATCTAGAGCTGACGATCTCATGTAGCTACATTTCTTTCAGCGTATTCAACAACTCGAAACAACTGCTACACCTCCGAAACCCTTACAATCAGCTTCATACCTGTTCTGCACACTCTCATCTCTAGAAGTCCTCTCCACATGTCGCTAGTCTTTTGTACCTGAACAACGTGGTGGTCCTTGTGGTTGGCATGGGCGCAAGCGGAGCAGATGCCATTGCCCATGCAGTTCAGGCAGAAGAGATTACACTCGCTTCTGTTGAGCATCCCATGAACCGGGCAATTGAGGAAGAAATTGGCCTTGAGCATTGGCTTCAACCAGGCCGGCCCCTCCGCCGCCTCTTCCACCTTGGAGTAGTATTCCTCCTCCTCCTCCTCCTCTTCCTCCTCGTCCATGAGCTGCACTGTCCCTCCCTGCACAGAAATTTTCACAATGATGATCTCTCACAAAAATTCACCAACTGCTGCACTGCACCCTATGTATCACCATCAGGCACGCTGCAATATATCCACAGCTAGCTACCGCAGATCATCATGAACCCCCTTCTGCATCTTATCCTGTTCATGTGAAAAACTCTAATCGAGAACTTGTGCGTCCATATTCTTTGCTCTTATGTCTAGTAGTATCCTTCAAAGCTCCAGAACTAGAGCTTCCAGGATTACTCTCTCGACTCTAGTACTGTTGATCTCTCGGAATTCACAGATGGATGACGAGAGCTTTGTGATAGATTGATCAATCAATATGGGTTCTTACCATTTGCTCCACTTTGGTATACGCTGATGTCTGGGCGCCACCCATCAGGCCCGCAGCCGACGAACCCTGGGCCGGTTGAGTCGAGATTGCCATCTCTGCTGCTGCGGTTGCCGTCACAAGCTGGCCGACTTTCCAGGAGTGGGCAGAAACAACAACACACCGGCCGCACGGGAAGTCTCTTGTCAAAAGCTAGAAACAAATTCTATAGATATCACACAAATTCCAGCAGATCCATGGCAAAGCGCTTACTCGCTTCTTGATGCTGCAGCGCAGTTTTAACAGATTCTTAAACGTGCTCAGATCAGAGCCGAGTCTCTTCTGCCACTGTAAGAAGTGTAATTGGGCTTTTGCTACACAAGCTCCAGAGAGATTATTGCCGTCGAACTGCGACTTGGCAAGCTGAGCATCAAAAAGCTCCAAATCTCTGATGACACAAAGAAGCCTACAATTGGATGGGAAAAAGAAGAAGAAAAGAAAGTGCGCTCAAGTTCTAGAACAAGTATGTACAAGATGTGATGCGATGTGATGGGATGTGATGCGTTCGTGCGCTCCTGACACAATCTGCAGATCTGTTGTATGTACAAAGGAATCGCAACAAAAGCCGATCTGTGCAGCAAAAGCTGCGTGCGCAACAAAAGAAAAAGCAACGAGGAAAAAACAGGCAAAGCTCTTGGGAAGGAGGAAGAGTCAAGTCCCGAATGAGGGGTCAAGACCCCGAATTTTGGGGGGAGAGGCCCGGGGGTCCCCGATAGTCACCTCGTCAACACCAGAAATTCAAGGGTCACCAGAGCTTGGGTGCAGGCCACGGAACCAATTTCCTTGTTTTAGGGAAAAAGCTCTCTAAAATATATATATATATAACTACAGTATACCTATTTTATTATTATTATATTATTATTATTTCTTTTCTTTTCCCTTATTTTGGGGTTTCATTTTGGGAGTCTTGAGTTTGGTATTGTGAGTGGTTGTGCCAATTTCTCTTTTTTTTATCTACTTACCCATCTTCCATTGCACATTTTGGTGTTATTCCATGTTACTTGAAAGAATCGGATAAAGAATAAGCTCTTTTTATTTTATTTTTAAACTAGAGAAAATAATGAGATTGAGAGGTCCAAGTTTTATGGCTTGTGAAAAAAAATTGGGATTTAAATTTTGGGAGGTGGTTTGAGAAATAGGTATTCTAATTTAGCTCAACACATTAAATTCAGGAATGTCACTTATCTTCTTGAGCATCATAGTAGTGGCGCTTGAATACTTTGTTGCATGACCCACATGAGCTAAGCTTAGCCTTGTTGTTGGGCTGAAAGAAGAGGAGAAGAGAAGGCCCAAAGTGTTGACCCCACAACATAACAGTAGTCTAGTGTTGAGATGGGTTTAGTGTGGTGGGTGGCATGGATGGACTAGCTAATGGAGTTTGTGAAAGGGTTAGAAACAACAAAAAAACAAGAAGGGTAGCGTGTTGTAGTTGAAGGCTTTCCCAACAACAACAACAACAAAAGGTGAAAGCTATAAAGCTAGATTCCACAAGGAATACGCCATATTTGTTTGTTGTTTGCATACAATGTATGATGAAGATGATATTGGTGATATATTCCATCATGATTTAACTGTACTCCATACATACATACATACATACATTCTAATTGTGCAAATTTTGACTCTCAAATAGCCATGTATTGGGCAAGGCATGGGAGGGGGCATCCAAGATCTTGGAACTAATAGAATCTGGTTCCTTCCTTGCTTGGTCAAATCTTCTTTTGCTGGGCCCAAAGGGGGTGGTGGCCATGTGTGTGAGTGAGTGTGCAAGGGCATGGCTGCTCTCTTTTCCCCCTCCACAAGGTCAGACCCCTAGGTAAGCACTAAGCACCTTTTGTTTCTATTTTATTTTATAGGTTTAATTAGGCTAAAAGGACATTTCATCATTAGAATTCTTCTATTAGGTAAGGATCCCTTGGTTTTGGTGATAGGTTTAACTTTTGGTGAAGGGACCTATCATTGCAGTTCCCCTATTATTGCACACCAATTAGTTTGTTGCCACCAATTTGTCTGTTGCCGGACACTATTGTTCCTCATCCTTCCACACAAAAATCCTATTGTTGCACACCAGTGTTTCCTAGTGTTTCCTGTCATTGCTCAACAGCACGCCAAATGAAATTGTAATATTGAGTGTTAGGGTAGATGTGTTGGTAACCAAACACATAAGACATCTGAGACTAAAGGCACATTGGGGTCTTTTTTTTTTGGTGATGGGTTCTGAAGATAAGTTTTTCCTTATATCTGGCTGCACCCATAGCAGTTCAAATCAAGTCATTTGGTGGAGAAACAACAAAGTTATCTCTCTCAAAAGAGAAATGGGTTTGCAAACAAATTTTCAACAAAAACAAGCTATCCCCATGACCAACAAATTTCACACTATAAAATAATTGTGAGCATTTAAAAAATGAACAAGATTTGACCCTTGAAATGGATGGAAGAAAAATTTGTTCTTTTTTTATTAAAAAATGTTCATTACACATCATTGGCCAAGATTAAACACTATAAAAGAGTCAGGAAATTGATGGTGATACACAAACAAACATTTGTGTAAATTTAAATTTTAAGTGGCACCCTAAAATTAGGGGTTCTAGGTTTGGTGTTCCCACCCTTGCACTAGCGGCAAAATTTATCTTCCTCTTAGTAGAACTCGACTTCTCCAATGTTTGTATTCCTCCTAGGTTAGCAAAATTAGGTTCACCATTGTCATGATCATTGCCTCTATTGTCATGTTTTAGTTCACCATTATCATGCAATAGTTATTTCCTACACACCTCGTTGTCGTGTTTGGGTTCACCATTGTTGCACTATAGTTGCCTCCTATACATCTCAGTCATCATGTTTTGGTTCACCATTGTTATGTAATAGTTACCTTTTATGCACCTCGTCATCATGTTTTGGTTTGTCATTGTTGTGCAATAACTATTGCCTACATATTTCATCACTGTGTTCTGGTTTGCCATTATCATGCATTGTCGAATGAATGTGCACACATTTCGTCAAACCCTAGTTCACCATTGTGTTACATTGTAGGAGTGAATGTGTGCATTCTTCATTGTGTTTTGATTCACCATTGCACTATGTTGCAAGAATAGTTGTGAGCATCTAATCATTGTGTTCTAGTTCACCATCATCATGTGTTGTAGGAGCAATCAACATCAATACTTTTATGAATTACATTAGTGTTTTCATGTTAGTTGCATCAATGCTTTCATGGTGAATGTTAGTGCTTTCATGGCGGCTACATTGGTGTTTGTCACCCAATGATGGTGACCCATCTCTTGTAATGGCGATGATGATTTGATAGTGATGTTGACATTGTAAGAGCTTGATTTCATCATCATGTTTATTCTAGGTCCTAATTGTCTTGTTTGTTGTGTTGTGTAGGTTGTAGGAGGGTGATGTGGCAATGTTTTGTTGTGCTTAGATGGTTGCATCATGCTCTTGCAGGAATTTGACACAATGCTTAGGTTGTTGCATTATGTTTTTGCAAGAACTTAACATGACACCTTTCATCTTATTCATATTCTTTACAACCCCTTTGTGTTGCTCAATTTTTTTGAAACCCAAATTTCTTCTTGTCTTGCTTGTATTTTCTGAAATTTGATCAAGCTTGTCCTATTTATATTCCTTGAAACCCAAATTCCACCTCATTAAATATTTTCTTTTGTGAAACCTCACTTCTCATCTTGCTCAAAACTTTCTGAATTTAAAACTTCACCTTTTCATTCATTTTCTTTAAAACCCCACCACCTTTCGTCTTATTTAATTTTTTGAAACCCAAACTCCACTTCCTCATTCATCTCTTCTAAAAGCCCACCCTTTTTGTTGTTCAATTTTTTAAAACCCAAATTTCACCTCCTTTTTCATCCTTTTAAAAACCCGACCTTTCATTTTATTCAATTTTTTGAAACCCAAATTTCATTTCCTTTTTCATCTTCTTTAAAACCCAAACTCCACCTTATCCCACCCATTTCCTTTAGAACCTAAATTCCTATCTCAAATAATGTTCTGCTTTAGAACCCCCCATGCTTTGGAACACCCCCTGTAGTTCCCTTTTACAATTAGTTATTCCATGTTGGTGTGTTATAGGCTTGTTGCAACAATCCTTTTTGTTTCCATTTTCACCTTTGCCCTTGCTTTAACTTGTTTTTGACTTTTTGATGTAAAGCCAGGTTGACACCTTTATATAATAGGAGATGGGCTCACAAACTTATAGCAAAATTTTAATGAAACATATCTTTTGCTTCTCAAATTATAATTATAGACCATGTTAAATTGAAAGTCATTCTTGCACATTTTTCAACTGATCTTTGAGTTATTTTCTCAACTATGGTAAGGGAATTGGTAACACATTTAACTTTTTTCTCTTCCCTCTCCTTCCTCTTTCGCTCTTTAATTTTTTTAACAACCTCTTTCTCCATGACTTTTTCCATGAAATATTTGAATATTCATTAGATCTGATTACATGTGATTGGTTGTAATCTATAAATGGTATTTTACCTGTTGTTTTCCTTGCAAGTAAATGTAGAAGGAATAAAAAATTTGCAAAAGACAAAGTGGCCTTGGATCATTAGCAAAACTTTGATAGCATTGCACTTCACTTGAAGGTCCATTAACTAGGTTATCTCTAAAATCATAGATAGCTTTTGTTGGCCTTGTTTTGTGTGTGACAATAAGGCTATTGGGCATTACCACATAATACATTATCTTTAGTTGTTCCTTGATAATGGTATCATCCCCTATTCCAACACTTTCAACTATAGTTGTTACATTCAATAGTTGTGTGTTAACCCCATTTTCACCCCATTGGTCAATGTCATAAATTGTTGCATCCAAGCTGACGCGCCCCGAAGTTCCTTGTTAGGCCCAAAAAGGGCCCAAATATGTTAAAGAACAGAAATAGTTGGAACTTAATGTCACTCCTAGCTTCCAACACTAAAGGGGGTGAGAGGGGCATGCTGAAAGCTCCAGGATTAGATTAGGAAGAGGGACAAGCTACTTAGTTATTCGGTCCTGCATCCAAATCCAACCAACAAGTTTGTTAGAATTCATTCTGCACACTTTTGGTGTTGGGACAAGCCACATGCGACCTTGGACTCACTTGACTCACCACGGCCCGGACTCAGGGGAAGCCACCAACTTCCCCCATATAATATTCTCTGCGTCTCTCCGCCACACTTGCATCCAAATGGCACTTTTTCCCATGACTCCCAAAGTGGAGTCCCGAAACTATCCTAGTTTGGACTTTCGGCATTTTGGGCATTCATAACTTCTCGTTTTGACCTCTAATTGGGATGAGGTCTAAAGCAAACTTGTAGCTCTCCTTGAGAGCTTTCCAACAGTGTGTTGCACTCCACCTGCACACACCAGAATCAGGTTGATTCTCGACTATTAGTGGTTGGGAATCAAACTGCCAGTTTGACTCCCGGCCCTTCTTTCACCCATAACTTGTGCTGCAAATGTCCAAATGGCTCATGCGAGGCCATTTTGGACATCTAAACTTCAAAGTCTTTCCAAGGGTATAAAGAACATTTCAATGCAAGGTGTTTTGATGCATGCAATTGAGTTTTGAATTTTTAAGAGTCTCGGAGGACTCCCAAGTTCCATTTTCGGAAGTGTGAGTGGCGACCTCACATTTCCCTCAAAGTAGGGTTGTGACATTCTCCCCCACTAGAAGATAAGGTCAATGTCCTCATTGACATTTAGAAAATTTCCTTTCGCAATTGCAATCGCTTTCTTTGAATCTTTGGCCATCAAATGTCAACTTTTGCGGTAAGACCTTACCTCAAGCGAACTTAGGTGTCCCCAAGTTTCCAACACTTTCGTGGCAAGTCCAAGAATATTTCATAGAAAACCTTTAACTCTTGCTCCGTCAAAAGACTAAATTAAACTAATTGACGGAGCCCTCATTTGGGAGGCCATTTTTTCAACCTTCCCCTCATGAAGATTCAAATCAAGTCTAATCTTGACCTAAGCTATTGACACGACTCCTTTCCCAACCTTGCGCCTTGATCATAACAATCAAGCCTGGACTAAAAGGTTTTCTTATCAAGGTATGAGAAGCAACATTTAGGTTTTGCTAAAACCCAAATCTTAAACTACACGATTAAAGTACACGAATAGGGCCATGATTTCCCACGTTGGTCGCCACTACTAACCAACCCTTTGGGATGCACTTCAAGCTTGTGCATGTCTTCGCAAGCTCACCTTGCTTGCCTCTTCTTTTGGGGCCAAGTTTCCATTAACCCCAAGGTAGGAGTTCGATTTTGATTTGGGCTTACGCAAGGTAGTTCCATTTGTCCAATGCCATTTGACAACCCTATTTGCCTTTATGCAAAAATTCTCGTGATACAGTCTCTTGGAAGTTTTTAGCCCTTTATTTCACTTGAACTTGATGCGGTACATTTTATGTGACACTCTGCCCCACTAAAAGAAAGATGATGTCCTCATCACATTCTACGTCTCTTCTTTGCCGGTTTAGTGTGGAATTTTTTTATGGCTTTTTGGGCATGTTCCATTCACCCAAGATGCCTCTATTGGATGGTATCCTTTCCACTTCACTAAGTACTTCCATTCTCGTCCTCTTAGTTGCCTTGACTTGAGCACGGCCTCCACTTCAAACTTTGGTTCATTATGAACCAAGTTTGGTGGGGGCTTTGAGTTGTGCTCTCGATTAGGCCTTGAGGCATCACGGGAGACCAACTTCAAAAGAAACAAATGAAATGTGGGATGAACTCTAAGGTTTTCTAGTAATTCTAACTAATAAGTGTCAAAAAGTTTCTTTTCCAACACTTTGAATGGGCCTGCATATGGGCCCAAGAACTTATGATGGCAACCGAAAATTCTTGATGTTCAACCACACTTTGTCCCTTTCTTGAAACTTCACCTCTCGTCGGGACTTGTCCACAAAATCCTTGTACCTTTTGTGCGCCTTTTCCAAGTTGGCCTTTGCCACCTCCCAAAGGCGCTGTCTTTCTTCATCAAGTTGTGTGACCATTGGCACTTCCTCATTTGCATCACTCAGGGGTTGTCCATGTGCTGCCCAAGTCATGGGCACAATTGGTGATTTGCCCGTCACCATTTGAAAGGGGGTGGACCCAGTCGCGGAATGTTTTGAGTTGTTATAACAAAACTCGGCTAACTCCAAGTGGTCCACCCAATTTTGTTGATCCACCGCCATATAATTCCTTAAGAATTGTTGGATTACTAAGTTCACCTTCTTGGTTTGCCCATCAGTTTGGGGGCAGAAAGAAGTGTTCATTTTGAGTTTCGACCCCATTCTCTTCCACAAGGCTCGTCAAAACTTACTTGTGAACTTTGGGTCTCGATTCGAAACTATGTCCTTTGGAAGACCATGATGCTTGAAAACATGTCTGAAGAACAACCTGCTAATTTCCTAGGCCGTGGCCTCATCCTTTATGGGAATGAAATGTGCCATTTTGCTAAATCGATCCACCACCACCATGATGGCATCGAATCCCCTTGAAATTCATGGACACACTTTCCCACGGCCCTTCGAGAATTGGCAAAGGTTGCAACAAACCCGCTTATTTCTTGTTGAGGGTTCGGTTTTGTTTGCAAGTTAAACAAGTCTTCACATACTCCTCTGCATTATCCTTCAAGTTGGGCTAATAATAGGACTTCTTTAGGAGTGTGGTGGTGCATTTTGCACCACCATGGCTCGCAAGCGGTCCATCATGACACTCCTTCAAAATGGTGTCCCTCATCTTCCTTTTCGACACATAGAGTCGTTTTTGTTTATACCACAATAATCCATTCTAGAAATGGAAGTGGGATTTGGCTCCATTTTGAATGTTTTGCCTCACCTATTTGGCAAATGCATCTTAGCGACTTGCTAGTTGAACTTCTTTTTGAAGTTTCGTCTCTCCCACATATACCACTCTAAGTTGGTGTTTTTGATTCAACGCATCGGGCACTATGTTTTCCTTCCCGGGCTTGTGTCGAATGTCCACATTGAACAATGCTAATGTGTCTTGCCACCTTACTTGTTTGGATGACAACTTGGGTTGAGTGGCAAAATACTTCAAGGTCACGTTGTCGGTCCACACTACCACATTTTTAGAGCCTATGTAATGGCCCCAAGTCTTGAGACAATGTATGACCGCCCACATTTCCTTCTCATGTGTTGGCCACCTTCACTCCATCTCACTCAACTTCTTGCTTTCAAATGCCACCGGTCTTCCTTCTTGCACTAGGACTCCTCCTATTGCAAAGTCGGAGGCATCGGAATGGATCTCAAAGTCTTTGTCAAAGTCGGGCAACTTCAACACCGGCATCTTCACCAAAATACCTTTTAAGGTTTCAAAGGCTTCATCACATGTTCCTTCCCATTCATAAATGACGACGGACTTCTTCAAGAGGTTTGTCAAGGGTGCGGCTATCTTCGCAAAGTTCTTTATGAACTTGCGATAATATGAAGCCAACCCCAAAAAGGATCTTAAGGCCGGCATTGACTTGGGTGGTTCCCAATCCATAACTGCCTTGACCTTGTGATCATCCATCTTCAAACCTTCTTGAGTTATCCTATTTCCAAGGAAGTCCACTTCCATCACCCCAAATTCACACTTCTTGAGCTTGACATACAAACTGTTTTCCTTTAGCCTTTGGAACACCTTCTGGAGGTGCTCTACATGTTCTTCCAAGAAACCACTATAGATCAAAATGTCCTCTATGTAGATGACCACAAAGTCATTGAGCCATTCTCAAAAAATGTCATTCATGAGAATGCAAAATGTGGCGGGTGCATTGGTGAACCCAAAGGGCATCACCATGAATTCGTATGAGCCATACCTTGTGCGACAAGAGGTCTTTTCTTCATCCCCTTTCACAATCTGGATTTGGTAATATCCCGAACGTAGGTCAATCCTACTGAATACCTTGGCTCCCGAGAGATGATCAAATAGATCATCGATCCGAAGCAAAGGATACCGATTCTTCACCATTGCCTTGTTGAGTGTTCTATAATCAACACACATTTTCAACGTCCCATCCTTCTTGTGAACAAAAAGGATGGGTGCCCCATATGGTGATTTGCTTGGTTTGATGTAACCTTTTGCAAGGAGTTCTTCAAGTTGAACCTTAAGCTCTTTGAACTCCTCATGGTTCATTCTATATGGAGCCTTGGTAGGAGGTGCCACTCCCGGTACCACTTCGATCGCATGATCAACTCGTCTTCTCGGGGGCAGGTCTTCGGGCACTCCTCGGGCATTACGTCCGAGAACTCTTCCAAAACTTGCTTTATGCACTTAGCGGAAGTCACCAACTTGGTGGCCTCCTTGGGCTCACACTCGTCCAACACCCGCATAACACACATTATGCCATAACCTCCCACGCATTCCTTTTCCCAAGTTTTTCCTAACATGAAGTGGATGGTTGATCCACCCACACAAGGCAACTTGTGTGCCTTCACCCGCACAATCTCACTTTTAGATGAGATTCTAACTAGCCTACTGTGCCCTTCTATGAGCACATTATTTTGGGTGATGAACTCCATCCCCAAAATGCAATCCATTCCACTCAAGGTGGAAACTAGCAAGTCCACCTTTCCTCTCCAATTTCTTAGTTAGAAAGGAACTCCTTTCATTTGAAACGTAGTGGGATGGGGAACCCCATCCGCAAAATGCACCTCAATGGGTGCCTTGAGCTCCTCCAAGTGGACCTCCATCCTTTCAGCGCTTTCCCGGGTTATGAAGTTTTGAGAAGCCTCTGTGTCCAAAAGACATACACATCCCGCTTAACAATCTTCCCCTTCAAGAAAATAAATCGATTGCATTCACCTTAAGCTAGGTTGGCATTGAGGGCGATTACTTTAGAGCCCCCATTCCCCGTTTTGGACTTGGGATAATCCTTGGAGTAATGCCCCATCTTGTTGCAGTTGAAGCATGTTCCTTTGGGTTTCACCCCAACATCTCCTTTGGGTTGGCTCCCTTTGAAAGGAGCCCCCTTCTTCACAAAGTTCCCCTTAGGTTTAAACCCTGAGCCTTATAATTGTTTGGGCTTATCCTTTGTTAGGCTTCCTTGCCCACTGTTCCATTTTCCGTCATGCCTTGGTTTCTTGTGAAGGAACTTGTTGTCCTTCTTGAACCCGGATTTTTCATTCCACCCCACATCCGAGAAGCCTTCCACTTTCATGATGGCTTCGGATAGTGAGGATGGCCAATTTTCCTCAAGCTTTCGCTTAGCCCAAGTTGGAAGTCCCATTTTGAATTGGCACACACGGTCCAACTCATGCATGTGCCGGATCTCAAGCATGAGTTCGAAGTAAGCCCTCATATATTGCTTCAAATTTTCATTTGTGGCATTCACAAGGTCGCGAAGTTTGCACCTTGAAATGTAATCGAAGTTCCTTGGGACAAATTCAGTCTCAACGCGTTCCTTGAAGAATTCCCAAGTGTAGCCATGGTTCTTCCCTTCCTCTTGTTTCATTGTCCTCCACCATGTGGCACATAGCCTTTCAAGTAGGATTGGGCAAACTCCACGGCCAAATGTTGTCCAACCTTGGCGGCATGCAAGTAATCTTCCATTTCTATAAGCTAAGCATCCACAACCTTTCAGTCGTGGGCACCATCGAAGTTTTCGGGTTTAGCTAGTTGGAACCTCGCATCTTTGGATGCTCCTCCTTCGAGGGCCACAACCAGCTCACTGAAATCGGGCCTATTCATTTTGAGGAGGACTTCCAATTGTTCCTGGGTGAATAGGACCGAGTTCCGTTGCTCCTCTTCACTTTCGGGCTCATCTTGGTCCTCCCGGGGTCTTTGTTCCTCTTCCCCAATTGATTCTGGTAGGACTACTCGATCCTCATTGGGTTCTTCCAACATGGTCTCTTGTGCTTGCTTGCGATTCTTCTTGGGTGCCATCCGAGACTCACAAGAAGTGAACCGAGCTCAACCGGAGCTCTAATATCATATGACGCGCCCCGAAGTTCCTTGTTAGGCCCAAAAAGGGCCCAACTATGTTAAAGAACGAAAATAGTTGGAACTTAATGTCACTCCCAGCTTCCAGCACTAAAGGGGGTGAAAGGGGCATGCTGAAAGCTCCAGGATTAGACTAGGAAGAGGGACAAGCTACTTAGTTATTCGGTCCTGCATCAAAATCCAACCAACAAGTTGGTTAGAACTCATTCTGCACATTTTTGGTGTTGGGACAAGCCACGGGCAACCTTCGACTCACTTGACTCACCATGGCCCGGACTCAGGGGAAGCCACCACCTTCCCCCATATAATATTTTCTGCATCTCTCCACCGCACTTGCATCCAAATGGCACTTTTTCCCAGGACTCCCAAAGTGGAGTCCCGAAACTATCTTAGTTTGGACTCTCGGCACTTTGGGCATTCATAACTTCTCATTCCGACCTTTGATTGGGATGAGGTCCAAAACAAACTTGTAGCTCTCCTTGAGAACTTTCCAACAATGTGTCTTACTCCACCTACATACACCATAATTAGGTCGATTTCTGACTTTTAGTGGGTAGGAGTCAAACTACCAGTTTGACTCCCAACCCTTCTTTTGCCCATAACTTGTGCTGTAGATGTCCAAATGGCACCTGCAAGGCCATTTTGGACATCTATACTTTAATACCTTTTGAACGGTATGAAGAACATCTAAATGCAAGGTGTTTTGGCCCCTACAATTGAGTTCTGAATTTTCAAGAGTCTCGGAGGACTCCCAAGTCCCATTTTCGAAAGTGTGAATGGTGACCTCACATTTCCCTCAAAGTGGGGTTGCGACAAAAGCTATCATTGTTTTCATTTGAAATGTGAATAATTATTGTTATGTAGATTTCATTTGGTCTATTCTTTTCATCCATGGCCTTGGGATCGAATGGCCATATGCCTATAACCCTAAACCCACTCTTAACATTTTTTTGTTCAAAGATGTCACAACCCTAGCCTTGGGTTCACGACCAAAACAAAGGGCTTACAAGGATGCGAGCCAAGACTAAGCCCAGGAGTGGCATTCTCATGCCCCGAAAGTGCAAAAGAGTGTGAGGGAAAGAATCCTCACACTCCCAAGTGAACTCCCATGTTGGGAGTTGAAATCCTAGTGGACTCCCGAATGTTCAGAAAGCAATTACAAGGGCCAAAAACCAATGGCTTGAAAAGTTCTTTATACCTTGAGAAGATATTGAAACGTAGATGTCTTAAATGGGCTTGCATGACCCATTTGGACATTTGAAACACAAGTTATGGCCAAAAGAAGCGCCGAAAGTCAAATTGGCAGTTTGACTCCCAACCACTAAAAGTCCGAAATCGATCCGATTTCCTTGCGTGCAGGTGGCATGCAACATATCTTTGAAAAGCTCTCAAAGAGGGCTACAACTTTGTTTTAGACCCCGTCTCAATTGGAAGTATGCACACAAAACTATGGGGCCCAAAAATCGCGGGAGTCCCAACTTTCGCAATTTCGGGACTCCCACTTGGGAGTCTTGGAACAAAAAGCCATTTGGATGTGGGCCTCATGGAAAGGCACAGAATATACTATAAGGGGGAAGGTGGTGGTTTCCCCCAAGTCCGGGTTGTGGTGAGTCTTGTGGGTTCTAGTTTGTCCATGGCTCGTCCTAGCACCAAAAGTGTTCCAACTATGCACTAACCACCTTGTGTTGTGTTTTGTGCAGGTCCGTGTGAGTAGTTAATGCTTGTTAGTCTTCCTAGTCCCATCCCGGAGCTCTAGTACGCCCCTCTACCCCTCAAAATGTTGCGAACTAAGGAGCGTACCTCAATTCCTCGCTCTTCCATTGTTTTTAGTTTGGACTCACATTTGAGTCCATTAAGGAGCTTGGGGGTGCGTCAAAAGATGTGTTCAAAGCCTTCTCTACCCAATTAGCAAATGCAATTTTATTTAATTCACAATGATTGTTTCTAATTATTATATTATTTTTTTCTTTCTTAAAAGTTGTTTCGAAAGGCTTAAAACGATTCACATCAAGTGGTTGTAGGGCACAAGATGTGTGAAATGACAATGTGATCATGTCTAAATCAAATCATTGTGTTTATTTTATTGTTTTTTACATGGTAAAATGTGACCCATGCCCATCTAGAATCAATAAATGTTAATTAGATTGAGATATGCCACCTATAATTGATCTTTTGAAAAATGATAAAAATTCCTTGAATAGAAAGGAGGCCATCCATGCCTTCTTTTACATTACCACACATGTTCTTCTTTTGCAGTGCTTAATGTAGTCACTTTAATCCGTTCACCATTGAATATGTAAAAACCTCATAAGGATTTTCCTATTGCATTTATAACACAATTGATTATTAACCATTTCATGGATTTAAAAGTGATGTTATAATCCTAATAGGAACCTTTTTAAACCAAAACCCTTGCACCTAACTATCACCTTGCGTAAATCCTTGTTTAATTTGAATCCCATTTGTGATTTTCATTATATTTGTGTTGAATGTATAATGTTTGTAGGTTTTGGTAAAATGAATTACATGACTCACTAACCAAACATTATGCCCTACATACTTCAAGTCCTTCCACAAGTTGAATATTTAACTCTAGATGATGATGCTTCAACTAATACCATAAGGTTTTTCTAGGAATTCTATGTTTGAAGGGGGTTAGTTTGGTCTGTGTAAGTTTTACTAGACCTTCATTTTGAGTTGATGCAAGGTAATGGACAACTCACATTATTGCACATCGATTTTCCAAGCCACCATTACTACATATTTTTCTTAACGAGCAAACCTTGTGACCCTTATTTCCTTGATTTTGTTTTCCCATTCAAATGATCTAAAAGAGATGTTAAAGGTATGTGCCAATGGTTATTAGCTTTCCTCAAAGAGATTTTCTTTCTTTCCACTACATCCATTGCTTCTTCCAAAAACTCAATTGTCCATGTGCCTTGCTATTATAGGGTAGAACGATTGTTTAGCCTTGCTACCTTTTTTGTTTGTGCTACAAGTGTAGGTGGGGTATTTTCCTTATCCGATGATAGTGAGTCTAACATCCCACTTCATCGCCTACAAGGTACATTGACGAGTATCATGGTAGTGTTTTGCCTCTTAACCCCAATCTCTAGCAAGTTGGCTAAATACACTTTAAACCTAAAGAGGTACACACTTCAATTGCCTATACACATTTCAAAATTGCAAAAAGTATGTTAGGTCTAAAATATCTTAAAAGTGCATGATTTTATAAGACTAATGTGGAAGAAAGTAGTTCATAGAAACTTTCAAAGTCCTTCCAAATTAAATCAATATCTAAACTTGTTGATGTGTAGGCCATAGGTGTAAATTACATGCTACACCAAGTTCCAACTTGCTAAAATCTACAAGAACCAAAACTACTTGACCTCTTAGCTACTCTAGGGACTACATATTATTGGATCCATTTATAATATAGAAAGTTGTTATAATTATCATTGTAGAGATGATCTACATAAGATGTTATTATTTCTTGAACTCTCACTTATACTTTGTCATCTTCTAAACTAGTTTCTACTTTCACATGCATGTTGTTCTCTTCTAATTTTAAATATTTGATTATCATTTATTGTAGGTTTCATTTTAAGACAAAGAAGCTTTTGGAAACTTTGGAATTCTTGCTTGTATGTCTTTGGTAACGATGACATTCTTGAAACAATGTTAAAATATTTGAAAAGTTTGGGTGCATTGTTGTTTAGTTTGTTGATTAAGATAGATGTCTTTTTTTGTGAGATGCAATGTAAAGAAAATTAGGAAATTTCCATGTTCTTTAGGATACTAGTCATATTTATATTCTTTGATTTGGTGTCCAAAGTCGATATGTTACATATTAATCTTTAGGGCATGTTTGTGCATTCTAGATTTGGAGCCTAAACTGTAAATCTCTTATGATTGTATGAGACCATGCCCAAACAGTCCTTTATTTTCATGACGATGGATTTTTTTTTTTCATGTGAGCTAACTTGGACCCTAAACCAAACACATACATTTCTTCATGGACCCAATGGGTGCCCGCAAGTGACACAATTTTCTCCCCATCACCAAACACTTGTTATTCCAAACTAAACACATTGGATGCCTAATTGACACAATTTTTTCTCCATTACCAATTTTTAAAAATTATTCCAAGTGGGTCACAATGGATGCATAAGAACATTAATTTTCTCCCATTGTTGAACACAAAAGGTGACCATATGTTGTTGGGTGGCAAAAATACACAAACACACATGTTTCATAGCAAACGTCTGATCATGGGATACAACTTGAATGCTAATAGGGTTATACATCAAACCCTAATCAACCTATTCCCTATTCTATTGCTCCATTTGGTTAGCAAGTGTTGTTCAATTATGGGTGTATCTACCCTATGCCCAAGGTGTGCAATGCTTGGGTCTTGGTGTGCATGATGGAGAGTGATAATTAGAGTTGTTTCCTCTCCAATGAGGTGTGAACTCAAGGGGGGTAATTGGAGAATAGTGAACTCAAATTAATTATTGATTAGTTGTAACCCACTGATTTTCACATTGTGAAAATTGAATTGCATAGTTAACCTAAGATAGGTGCACTATACCAAATATCAACAAAGAAATATTTTTGTATCTGGGGAATATTTTAAATGTTAATATGTCCCATTTAAATGTTTATCCCCAAATGTGCAACACATTACGGTAGTACCTTGGCCATTTCAACACATGTCTGTCAAATAATTAATTAATTTTGAAATTTTCATTTCAACAAAATTTGGAATATTCCTAAATATTCACTATTATCCTTCACAATATTTTTTTGATTTGGAAGAAATAATTTTTGAAAATTTCAACAATTCTGAAAATAGTATAATTAGTGTCGAATTGGCCAAGGTAGGGTATTGTCAGGACCAGTGTTGGTTGATTCTTGCTTTTTACAAGAACTCTTGGGTTGGTTCTGGGAGTGGAGTTTTTGTTTTTTCCAAATTGAAGACCCTCTGGTTCTGGGTCAAGAAAATATTTTCAAAAATTTAAAAACTTACCAATTTTGAGGCATACTCAAATTTTCTTAATTAATGGTTCCAAGTTACATGAGTAGAACTTTTAAAACAACCTCCAATTTCAAGTTTAGGATTACATTAATTTTGTCTTATTATTCTTGGTGATGGTTTCAAAGTCTTTTTTAAAATAATTTTGATTTTTTTAATATTTTGATCTTTTCAAAGTATTATCTAAAATGTTCCCATGGTGTTTTTATCAAGTTCTCTTAATTTCTCAATGGGTTCTAAAAGTTCTTGAAGTGTTCCACAACATGTTCCCACGAGCAACAACATGGAACAACATAAGGAACATTACAATTATATTTTCATAAAGGTCATTTTGGTACTACTTGGAAATGCTTTTGTATATTAAAGTTTAGGACTATGACCTAGGGCCTTAGAATTTAGAACCCTACAACATAGAAACCTTAAATTTTATCTGAACTTAGAACCTTAGCCCTTACCAAACCCTATGACCTAATAGACCTTGTTAAAAACCCTTAAAACCCACCCAGGTTGATTTTTTTGTCAAGTGCGAGTCCATATCGACTCTCAAGTCTGGTTTTTTAAGGCCAAATCTGAGTCCATGTGGAGCTGCTGGTCCAGTTCTTCATCAGTTATGGGTCCATGTATACAACGGGTCTGGTTCTTAAACCCAGATTAGGGTTAGGATCCAAACCTAGATACAACTAGCAACCTAGAATCGGGCAGCATTGGTTAAGACTCAAGTAGCCTAGTGACCAATGCTTTCTTTAGGATTTTTTTTTAATGTAACCTAATGGCATTCATCCATAGGAAGATGTATTAAAAATGTAGATCATCCCTAGGAAGATTTTGCCAAATTTGGCTATAAACCAAATATAAGTACAAATGTTTAATCAATCTTTTATATTTACAACTACACATTCAAAACTGATCCAAGAAGTCTGACAATTTCTAATAATTTTTTCCTCATTTCTAGCAATTGAAATCCTCTAAAATAATTCATTTCTAAAAATCCTTGAATTTTCCTAAAACAATTTGGTGAAATTTCACTGGTCAATGAAGAAAAGTTGCTAATGACCCCATTGTAGTTTGGTTGGCTATAGAAGGTAATAGTCGCACTTTTTAAGGTCCATTCACACAAAATGTTAAGTCAGTGTTAAGTGAAAATCTAGGTGGCATCTTAGGTGGCACCCAATGTTAAATCCGTGATTATTTAATATTAAGTGAATGCTAAAGTAAGTTAAAATCTTGGTGGTAAATAGGTTTAGGTTCTAAATGACTAGCTTGGTGTTAGGGAACTTAATACTAGAGTCATTAACACCAAGTGTGAATACACCTTCAGAGCATCACTTGGTTGGACAATTGAACAACAAATATGGCCTACTGGAGATAGTTACGAATCCAATCACTTTGATTGATGTTGACAATGTGATAATTTAGTTTAAGTTTTGAATTAATGAATGTTTGTTTTCATGACCCATTTATTTCTTCAATGATCCTCACGTTCATCAACGACTCATCTTAAAATGGGGAAAGAGTATAAAATTTGATGACCACCTGACAAGTAATTGTGGCTTCAATTCACTCAATAGTCCATGTCGGATTTGATGTTAAATGTAGCAAACAGATTTGCAATTGGATTGACACTCAATATTTCAATGTGCATATCTATCATGATCCAAAAGGTTAGCAACTTTTACATGTGTTAAAATCCTTATTGAAGAAGACCAATCAACACTTTGTGGCGATATTTGAAGTGTTTAAAGTTGAAAGGAACGTGGAACTTGAAAACATATGCGAGGTAAGGCACCCTCCAATTACACTTTAAAAATCAGTGCATGTCTTTACATATGTGGAATTTATCTTAGAATTACTTGATATCTACAGAGTTAACATTATCTACTTGTCAAAATCCTATCTGGGTTTTTTTAGGGTTTGTACATTTGTGTATGCCACTACTTTTCAGAGGTTTTGCTGGCCAAAGGAAGACTCCATGTTAACTAACTCTTTTGTGGTGGGTAGGTTGAGCCCCACGAATAATAATAATAATAATATTCTTTTTTTCAAACAAAATCTAAAACCTTTGGAGCCTTTGAAGATTGACTAAGTCTTGGAACCCTTACCAAAAACTATTGTGGTCGTTTTGTTGGGTGTGCAAAAAAACATAATTGATATTGGCAGGGTTGGGAATTTTGTAGGAGAATCGATTAATGGTTGCAAATTTGAGTTGCAAGAAATTGTTAAGGAGAGGGGGGGTGGGGAGAGAGAGGATATAGTTGAGAACAAGTTTTGGAAAAAAAAAAAAAAAACCAAAATTGTGAAACATTTTTTCCATTATGTCACAATAATTAAATTAGTGCATCCACATGCAACAAATAAAACTTTTTCTTTCACCACAAATTGTCCAAAACTGAATTTCGAAAACCCTAAAAACCGAGGCCATGCTTCTACCTATCCCAATTATTTCTTAAAACTCAGGATTCTTCCTATCTTGCAAGTGGTTGTGGGCTCAATTCCTACTAAATCATGCATAATGCTATATGTATATTATGCAACCCAATTGGAATAATGTTTATTAAGTCAACCAAGCATTAAAAACCATGTAACTACTAGGCAATGTTGCCAAGAAATATCGTACCTTTGGACATATTCAAAAGATATGATAAACAAGGATATCAAAATGCATTTCTGACAACTAAAAAAATTCCTTTTTCATGTATTCCACGAATATCCTTGCCCTCTCTATAGGCCAATGCAGATTTCCTTTGGAGGATAGACATCCTCCTTGGACTCACCATATGTACGTATTTCCTAAGACATACACACACACACACACACACACACACATAGAGCTGCTTAAATATTATATCAATGCGAAATGGAACAACACATAACTTTTCCTGAATAAATATATTATTTTTTCTCAACAAAGTGCAGAATCCCATAACTTATTGTGAGCAAAGCCCCTAACTTCTTGCCATCTGTATGTGCGTATTCTTTTATCATAAAGCACTTGGAGAAATTTCTTAGTATACTGAAGGACACCTATATCCAGGAATATCTCTCCTACGAAAGAAGAGGGATCTTACTCATACCTTAAGAATGAGAGGGAAATTATGCCTACTCGTAGGTGTAAGATCTCTTGCACTCTTAAGGAGTAGGCTTAAGAACACTCCCATCTGACAACTCCTGATCTTCTTATGTTTAAGTTTAGGGGAAGGCACTGTTGTCATGGCATTTACACACACACCGGGATCCAAGTGTCAAACCCGAGGACCATGGTATCATGCCTTGGCTGCAATGCCTTTCCCCGGGTTAACAACTGAGGAGCCTTACATGAGCTTTCAGAGGAGCTATGGGGGGATCTTACATGAAATCTCCCACTCCAGGCTGAAGTGGGGAATTTTGCTCGGTAAGGTGCCCTCCAAATACACTACAGAATTTCTCCAAGGTTGTTGTGTTCCTAATTAGGCTTGCCTAGTGCTTTTCCATGGGTAAAGCCCATGGGTGCGGGAAATGCTGGGCTAGACTCAGCTACCATCTGATACCTATTCTTCATGTATACTAGAGTGCAGATAGTGGAGCAGCTTGATAATGGTTTCACTCACTTTTGAGCTCGGAGGAGCATCACAGGAACAAAAGAACCTTGAGCCAGGCCTAGAGAAATTAGAGCCATTGGAAAAGCTAAAGAAACCTCAAGACCCTCAAAAATAGACATTAGGAAGAAACTGGATCATGACCAGAAGGTTTGATGAATTCTTTGATTGAACTTTGTTCAAGCAAAGTCCTTTGCTAAATTACCACAACCCTCTTTTCCTGTTTTCTCACTAACATATGTCTTTCTAGTGCCTTTGATATCCTGTAACAAAGGTGACTTAGATATGAAGCTGTGCAAACCACCTCAAAATCTTTGGATGTTGGGGAAGACTCTGCAAACAACATATTATGTAGAAAGTATCTTTTCAATTGGGTATATCCATGAAGAGCAAAGCTGTGCAATGGCAGTTTCCCAGATCTGTTCAGAGCTTGCACATTCCTTTGCATTTGAATTCAGCTATAGAATTAAGTTTTTTGTCTTTTGATGTACAGAACTGTTTTGTCTATTCTAAATCAATCAAGAATTTCTTAGTGACTTGAAGCAGTATGTATGTCAATGGGTTCACCAGGCTGTGGAAACAAGTGCCATCTACAAACAAGCTTTAGATAGGCTTTATTCACCTAATCACACACACAGCTTTGCTGCCCTCTACAACCATATGGTCTTGGAAGTACATCACATTAACCAGAGAATTCAGGGGGGTGTTACTTGCCATGAACATGTGTTTCCATGTTAGTAAATGCCAGAAGTTTCGGTCGTGTGCCAGTAGCAAACACATGAACTACCCATCAGCTTCTGAAAGGTAATTTGGAGCTTATCTTCAGCTCCTTCAGTGATCCCAGCATTCTTTTCCATGAGGATCATGTCAAATCTTCTCTTACCTTTCTACAGTTTTGTGACTATGTTTGTCTTGTCTTCTTACACAATCTCTAGGTACGTTCTGCATCCAGTCTAGCCAAGAAACTGTAGTTGGGGATGGATGTGCTTCTTTGCAGGCGAGGCTTACAAGTGTGGCTTTGAGATAAGATCACGTTAAATTTCCTTATTGAAAAGTGAATCTCATAGAATACTAGATTGCTGACATCTTGATTATTCAGGAGAACTCTAGAAAGGAAAGAGAGAAAAAAAGAGACACAACTTTTTGCATTCACTTCAGGAATTTGCACATCATCGGTGGTCTTGAAATTTTTTGTGCTATTTTCAGTTCATGTATTTCCCAACTGTGAACACAAGTAAGAACAATGCCTTGTCATGCTCTAATGTCATAGTAAGGGTATTCAACCCAGCTCTGAGAGAGGAGGGAGTGTCACTGGGGACCAATTGACCAACCAGTGAGACATTCAAAGTATGCAGACCTCCTTGAGTTCTGTATCAAGGCACTCACTCTGAACATGAAAGGGATACTCCATCAAAAATTCCTGTTGTGGTTTTCTTCTTTTGTTTGCTTCCTGCAGGCCCTCTCAACTTGGTTGCTCTTTCCGAGTGCATGTGTTCTTGTGTCAAAAGGAAGAAATGTGTACTGTTGGATACAAAAGCCTACATTCTACATTTTGATGCCCAAAAATAAGCATGAAAAGTATGGTGTTTCATGTGGTGATTGCATGAACAAACTCTTGATGAAGAAGAGATAAGTGCAGAATGTGTTAGTGTGTGCAAAGACTTAGTTGCACTAGCTTTCTTCAATCTTGAGGAAAGGGTCATATTTCGAAGTCTGTGCTAGAATCCATTGCTTGAACATGTCATCATTCTATGTGTAGACACACACTCACTATAAACAATGATCATGAAACTCTCTTTCTCATGATGAAGGAGGGTTTTGTAATCCTTAGCAATTTCCTTTGATTGTGCATGACTTGAAATAAACCATTGGACAGGACATTTACAAAGAACCACAAATCATTGCAGAGGCAATAGACGTGGATTCTTTGCCATAGCAAATTTGAGCTTTGAATTCAGATTATCTAGCCAGCTGGAAGAGTGTTGTCTGGTGACTACCCTTCTTCAGATGGGGATATGCAATGTGTCTACATAAAAGGTCATCTAAGGTTGTTTAGTATTATCTTGAGCATCAAATACAACATTCATTGTTATACTCCAATAGTTATGAATGTTTGAAAAATCAGGAAGAGGATTCTTGACCACTCACAGCACAATTTTGAGATCAAATTATGTCCAAATCATGATCATATGATTTGATGAGACTTACAAGAAAATGACGTCATATGTCAAAGTAGCTTCAATTTCATGGGATTTACAAGGCCCCAAAGTTTCAGGTGAGAAATGTGACTCATGAGAATGGGGTAACAAGGCTCCAAACTTCACACATGCAAACAATATCCCTCCTTCTGAATCTCAAGAACGTTTTCAAAGCAAGACATCGGCAACACTAACAAAGCTTGTTGCAATTTTTGTGAACCACAAATTGGATAACCTCTGGAATTCACCTTTAGCTTCAACCATTGGTGCAAATGTAAGTGTCAGCAACTGTGCAGTCCTTTGAAAATCAATTGGGAAGAAAGATGGAGATCAATAGATGATTCTTCAATTAACTGCCATCAAAAGCTGTGTGGATTATCTTTGCATGTGCCAATCCTCCAGTCCACAATGTGGCACCCATCCAACGCATTAATGTGGCATATTGGGACAAGAACAAAAGCAAAATATTTGCCAGAAAAATCAAAGCGCAGTTCAAATTCAGTTTATTTTGAAAGTTAAACTCAACCCAAACAGAAGTGAGAGATGGAAAAAAGCCAACAAGCACCAACTATTGGGCTATTGGGCTTTTCTGTTGGACAATTCTACTTACTCTGCTAGGTGAATTCTCACTCAGAATTTTATGCTTTTATGGCTGGATACATGTTCCAAATGTGTTGCATTTTAACTTGGAAAAGAGATACCAGGAATAGTTCATCATTGTTTATGTTGATTTCAAATTTAGTTTGTTTTTCAAAAATAGAAATACCATAGACAATGAAAAAACACATGTTAATTCGTTTTTTTCATTTCCATGTTGGTGGGTAGGGGAAAGTCTAGCAAGGTATTTATTATCAAGATTTAGGAATGAGATAGTTATTGGTGGTTATTAGGAAAGGAAGTAGTTATTAAAAAAGGAGAGGTAATTACATTTGGAAAATGTTTTTGAAAAATGTCTAGGGACAACCATATGACAAAAAAAGTTTCTAGAAATGTCTAGGGATGAGCATACAATAGATTACAGAAAGTCTTTCATGTATGAGCTCCTCAATTTTTTCATCGTTGGAAGTAATTAAGTTCTTGACAAAGATCCTAAAAACAACAATGTGGACAATCAATATAAAATTTGCAACCCGATAATGATCAATACTCAACAATGGAAAAGAGAAAGAGAAACGAAAACTCAACCTTAGATATAATACGAATAAATGAAAATATTTTGTTATTTTCTGGTAGCATGTTTGATAATATTTTTAGGCACACATTCAAATTTATTTTTGTTTGTTCTAAATTTCAACTACTACTAGCACTTTATTATTTTTATAATAGGTTCATGAAATAGACACATTTTTTTATCTTATTAAATCCTCATTTCATTTCAATCAATAATATTACACTTTTCATTTTAAAACGACCATAATTGTCATAATTTATTTATTTTCACAACTTTGAAGTGTAAATTTTTTGGTCGTCTCAAAAAAAAGTTTAATTTTCGAATTGAAATTTGTGATAATTAATTTCAAAAAATACATATTATGTAAAATATTCATTTCAAAAATATTTTGTGAAATATTCCTTTCGAAAAAATCACCAAAATCAGAAAAAAAATCCAAAACAAGTGCCCTATTTCTCCACATGTTCAAGCAAGCAACCATAATATAAAAATATTTAAAAGTACTTTACATGTTTGTAGTTGGCCTATAGCCAAATGTGGCTAATGTCCTTGTCAATGCTTGCCAATGCAGCAACATCACAAAATTGAAAAAGGAAACATTGTCCCTCCTTTCAACAAAAAGAAAAAAAAGGAAAAATATAGATTATGGTTTTTTTTTAAAATATTGCAAAAAGGAATCGCTAAAATGTGAGGTCAAAAATACCCCATATCACAGTTAATAACACATGGTACACATAACAAAAATATGTTATATAACAAAGTAGGGTGCAAGTGATCGAACCCCAAACCCAAATCATAGACTTTCTTGATTTTTGTAGGTAATAGAAGGAGATCAAGCAAAGAACCCTAAACCCAAATCATAAACTTTGTGTTGTAGGAATGATTATGGGGTATGAAAGATGCATTTCATTATCCAGTTTACTTTGAAGGTGGGTTGGTTGACATTTGTATGAGATGTTGAATCTTGCCAGCACATTTGCATTCCATCTGTTCAAAACATTCAAAAAATAAAAATACATATATCTTTTTAGATTTAAAACTCAAATGTCCTTTTACACTATTATATTTTTGAATTTGTAATCATGATTCAAAGGAAAGTTATAGATTTGACTACAATGTAAAGTTTGATGCAAAAACATTTGAGTTTTTGTCATGTTATATGTCATATTTGGCTTCAAATTTGATGTTTAGTTTTAAAAATTGTGTGAAAAATATAGTATAAATCAATAGAAAACTACCACGTGCAAAATGCAATCCTTAGAAAGGACTTTAACCTTGGTGCGACGAACTTTTTTTTTCATGTTTTCACCCAAAACCAAATCTAACCATGGAATGACTTCATTTTTAGGTATGCATAATTCTATGGACAGTGATATGAATAGGGAGGCAAACTTCATACAATCAAGTCCTTGCCAATTGGTAAAAAATACACTTGTTTGGATTCTAGTAGGTTTTGAAAGTTGAAACTTGCTAGTTGGAATACTTTTTATTATGGTGTAAACCAATTTTTTAAATGGATCTATTATAATTAACATTATGATTATTACAACAATTGGTAAACAATACATAAGTGGGGTATGGAAAAATGGTTTTAGATGAAAGATTGCACTTTAATAGGGTTAGGTCTATGTTTGTGTTTTGGTTAAAATGCAATTAAGCATGTTTTCATGAGCTAAGGATAATAGCTTGAAACAATGGGATTCCTCAAGAGTATTTAATGTGTTATCACATGTACTACACCTATGGTTTAAACCTTCAAGTGATGGTGTTCCACCACTCTTGTTTTAAGTTGTAGTATAAGGGAACAAGTAGAGGATAAAATCCCGTGGGGTGTGATAGTGGACCTCTCCAAATGGGGTTATGTTCGGTTGTACCATATTTTATGCTAGTTGGTTTCTAAGTGCTAGAAAATGATTCAATAATTTAGGAATTATCACTTGTAGACCTATAGAATGTGCTATGACCATGTGTACTAAAGTGATGTCAGTAAGTTTCATTGGTGACTAGCTTGGTGAAGATTTACATGTAATTTTTCTTCAATAACTTTAATTATATTAATTATTGCAAGATTAAAGAAGGTGGAATCATGACCACCTTAGCATGTAGTACAACATTGTTTTCTTTGTAGTCAAGAGCTTCTTAGCCTAGAGCCTGTTCACCAAAGGTAAATGGACACTTGTTGCCATCCTCATATTATTTTGCTAGTTCTACATCCATACCCTTACTTTTGTAATGAAGCTTTGTTTTTTTGCATGTGAAATTGACATATGGATGGTTGGATTTATACTTGTGTTATAACACTACAATTTTTCAAGTATAGACATTAAGTTTACTCTAAATGAAACCACCATCAAATTGTGGAACTTTGCAAGATGGCAAGAGTAGCATTCTTTGGCCAGTGTTTTTGAATGCATCTTTGAAGCATGTTGGTTTGGGGTACATGGAGGATTAATTGAATGGTGCCTTTTGCTTCTAAACTCAAATTCATGTCATTGCATTAAAAATATATATATTTAACAATGGTGGCTAGCAGATGATGGTGGGAATCCATACACCATGTCTTGAACTTACAAGGTTACTATGTCCACTTGAAATTCTGTTGAACTTACAAAATAATTTGGTAACAATTTGTTTAGTGACCTACTCCTAAATGTAACTTTTTTTTAAGTTTTGGAAATTCATTTGTTCATTGCTAGGTATATATTGCATTTGTGAAAGCAATAGCCTTTTAATTTACTTGGGCATGTGTCTACCAAAAAGATGTAAGTTGCTAGTCATGTAAGTTATTTAATATGTGGTATTTCTTGTTATGTAAGGCCAATGTTAGGTTGGAATTGAAAGACTTTTGTTTCTAACTCATCCTTCTAAGTAAGGACAAATTGGTTTGGTTCTTGCAAATAATAAGTGTAAAACATCGATCCTTGTCAATATTCAAGTTCCCTCTTTGGAATGTTTTCATTTTCATGCCATGCAATAGAGGTCAATAGCATGGCAAGTGGGTGATGAAATCAGCCACTACCATGGCCTGGATTTCATAATCCAATGGTGGAATGGTTGAAAGTACATAGGTGACAAGCTCACCAACGGCCACACTCGCTAGCCCTTATCAAGAAGACATGATTTGTGTCAAATAGGTGACAAGTTCATTTGTTGACATGTTCATGGTTTCAAATTTATGGCATGTAACAATGGAACATGTTGGTATGTCAATGACAAGCTCTTTTATGACCATATGCATCATCTCTATTTTTGGGACACATAGTTGATAATTATTTTTTTCATGGTGCATAATATGTTCCTTTCTCTATATATTTTAGCGTCTTTTTGCCTTGCCTTCCCATACAATTTTTCATAGCATATCTAGTTTATTTACACTTTTTATTGTTTGCCACCCAAAACATTTGAACAAACTTCTATGCATGCCTACTATGCAAAGGACACCAATTGGTGCATAATACAAAGTGAACAAGCTTCAACACACACCAAGGAAAAGCACTGTATACTTATATGGCAATTATCCTTTGGTGTTTGCACTTAGAATTAGATTGACACGTATGGCAATTTTGCAATTACTCCCTTGTGTAGATTACTTATCCAAAAGGGGTGAGTTTTTTGTTTAGCTTGAGTTGAGCACTAATGTTGAACATGTTCTTTGTGTTACAATTTATTGCAAGGATATAACTAGGAAACAAATGAAATTCAAGTCTATTGCACTTTTGTCGGGTTATTTTATATCCTTACATGCACTTGCATGAGGTTACTAGATTATAAAATGTGCATGTCCAAGATGGTAGCTTCCATGTTTAGGCATCATTTGAGTTCTTGTCTAGTCCCAACCTACTCTTAGTGCTTATGTTTTCTTATTATTTATTGAATTTAATTGTTGTAAATGTGTTTTAAAAACATAAATGGTTTGCATGGTTTACAACATTGATTGAATTAATTGTTCTTTATGAACTGAATGGCTTTAAAGAACTTGATCACTATTGATGATCAAATTATTTACGAGTTGTTTGGTCTTAAAGAGCTTGTAACTTTCTTTGCCTAGGAAATTTCATAATTGTTACATTTTATTTCCCTCCTTCCCCGTTTGTATTTCATTGTGTTCTTTAATATATTTTGTTTTGAACATAAGGCAATAACATGGCATTTAGTTGGTTTGAATTTGGATTTGATTAATTATAATTTGAGTTAGTTTTTCTTGTTGCAACCTTAACTTTGGGCTATCGACCAAGGCAAAGGCTTACAAAGGTGCAAGCTAAGAATGAAACTTGGGAGTCACATTTCATGCTCATGATAATGTAGGAAATTCTGAAGGAATGATCCCACACACTCCCAAATGGGCTCCCATTTGGGAGTTGGAGTCCCAATGGATTTCCGAATATTTAAAGAGTGATTTCAAGGGTCAAAAATTCATTGGATTGAAAAGTTCGTTACATAATTGAAAACCTTTTGAAACGTTGAAAATGGGCTCACATGACCCATTTGAATACTTAAAACACAAGTTATGGCCAAAAAAAGGGCCGAAAATCAAACTGCCAATTTGACTCCCGGGACAAAATGACATTTAGTTGCAACCCCTGTGGTTAATCACAAATAATACTATAAAGGGGAAGGTGGTGGTTTCCCCTAAATCTAGGCCGTGGTGAATTTTGTGAATCCATGTGTGCTCGTGGTGAGTCCGTGCATCAAAAGTGCTCCAACTATGCATTAACCAACTTGTTGTTTGGTTTGTGTAGGTCTATGTGAATAATTGACCAACTTATCATTTGGCCTAGTCCCCATCCCAAAGCTCCAATGCACCCTTTTACCTCCCGAAGTGCTACGAGTTAGGGCACGTATCCCCATTCCTTCTTCTTTTATGGTTTTCACCTTCGAATTCACATTTGAATCTTACAAGGAGTTTGAGGATGCGTCAATTCTTTATGGGTCGTGCATGGCTTTAAAAAATTCGATCACCATTGATGATCAAGTTCATTGTAAACTATTTGGTCTTAAAAAGTTTGCAACTTTCTGTGCTTAAGAAATTAGATGATTTTTGCATTTTCTTCCTTCCTCACTTGCATTTCATTGTGTTTTTTAATATATTTTATTTTAAACATAATGCCATGACATGACATTTTTGTCTAACTTGAATTTGGATTTGTTTAATTATGAACTATGTGGCCTTAAAAAACTCAATCACCATTCATGATCAAGTTTTTTACGAGCCATTGGCCTTAAAGAACTTGCAACTCTCTTTGCTTAAGAAATTTTACTATTTTTGCATTTTCTTTCCTTCCTTCCTCGCTTGCATTTCATTATGTTCTTTAATATATTTTATTTTAAACATAAAGCAATAACATGACATTTGGTTGGATTGAACTTGGATTTGTTTAATTATAATTTAAATTAATTATTCTCTACGAACCATGCACGGCCTTAAAAACTTGATCACCATTAATGAGCAAGTTCTTTGCAAATTTAAAAAACTTGCAATTTTTTTTGTTTAAAAAATTTGATGGTTTTTGCATTTTCTTTCCTTCCTTCCCCCCATTTACATTTCATTTTTTTAAAAAAATATTTTATTCTAAACATAAAGCAATAACATGACATTTGGTTGGCTTGAATTTGGATTTGTTTAATTATAATTTGAGTTAATTATTATTTATGAGTTGTGTGACCTTAAAGAACTTGATCACTATTGATAATCAAATTCTTTGCATGTTGTTTAACCTTAAAGAGCTTACAATTTCTTTGCTGAAATAATTTGATAACATGTGAATTTTTTTTTTCTTCGCCACATTCACTCGATTAGTTTGTATTGAGTTTTGTTTTAAACACAAGGTAACAAGTGTGTATTTTTTTCTTTCTTCGTAAATAATTTAACAGTAACAATATTTTATATTCCTCTTTTAATTCATTACATTATCTATATTTTGATTCTTAAAAAAAAAAATGACATATTTATCAAATTGGCCTCGAATTGCATTGCCTCATTAATGATTTGAATTTATATTTTTCCTTGTAATGCATGTTTCTGGAAAGCAATTGGCCTTAAAATAATTACATGACCTCAAAACATTTATCAATTGTATTTACAATATTTTCAAAATATTTCAAATATTTCTTGTTGCTTGGAATTTTTTTAAAATAATACTTATTTTGATAAAATAATATATGCCCCCATGAAAAGTTAATTTTTGAAATAATTTTATATTTTTAAAAGCTGAAGGAAAGTAATCAAAAAATAAATAAAGAAAAAATAAAGAAGATATTTCCCCCAAAAAATGAAAAAATAGGGTGGAAATTTTAAGCCGGTGGGTAATGAAATGATGAATTATTATTTTTAAAAATTCATTTTCTTAAAGTTTTGAAAAATTGTAAATATTAAAAAAAAATTCATTATATCATTGGCCTAACTAATAACTAGTAAACATAGGCCATAGGTTATGCCAAGCAGGCTAAAGGTAATAGCAAATGGATTTTGCTCCATGTCCATGGTGCACACTAATGCCACATCCACACCAACATCAAAATGAGATAACCTTATATATATATATATGAAAATCCATCCACAAAAAAATGATCAAAATGGCATCTAAAAAGATGTTGCAAGGGGTGGAAAAATACAAAAAAAAAGATAAGCAAAGAAGAAGGGAAACAAGGAAGAATGTTTGTTGTGCTTTCCATCACAACCGACCATGATCACCGTTTGCCAAAAATGGAGTTAGAAATAGTCTACTTGTTTTCATTTTAGTATTGTATATTGTTTGTAGTTTGTGAAAATGTTATGGAACCAATGAACTCCATTTTTTGCACAACCATGAAAACATTTATTGGGTGAAAGCACATTAGGGCGGCTAAGTTTAGGCAAATTAAACTCCCTTTTCGAAATCCTTTTCTAGTGTAGTTGAAAACTAGCTTAAAATATGAATATTTGGGTGTAGTCACACAAACACATATTACAACAAATGTAACTAATGCTTAATTTTTCACGTTTATAAAAGATAATTTAATTTGGTGTTGAAAATATAAGATTTTTATATCGTAAAACTTATAATATATCATTGGAACAAGTGAATTAATTTGAAAAATGTCTGATGAATAAAAAGTTATCCAAAGCACTCGTCAAGCACTATAACACATGTTTTTTAGCATTAAAATGGTTTTAAAATAAACTTCAAAACTTTTGGAAATTACATATATTTTGAAATATTTTACATAAACCTTGACATAATAACATTTTTTTTAAAAATAATTTTGAAACTTTTTTAAGACTTTTAAAAAATATTCTAAAAAATATTATCTCAAAAGTAGTCCCCTAAGCAAGTGGGTGTGCTTCATGCTATCCTATTTGTAGCCTAACAAGATTTTTTGTGAAGTTTCCATAAACAATTAGAAAAATCAGTCATGATGTTAAAGAAGGAAATGTTAAGCAAACATTTGCCTTCAACAGGGTAGGCAAAGCAAATTCTAGATTCTAGCAAAAAGAGATTTTCAAACAAGCATTTCCAAATAGATTAAAACATTAATCCTACATTTAAAAAACAAAATGACCTTTAACCTTTGAAAACCAAGAACTTTCAACTTTTTATCCTAAAATGTTTAACCTTTAATTGTTGATCTCAACCTTGTAAGCAACTTGTTCAATTATTGACAAAAGTTATCAATCCAGTTGTTCAAACTTGAATTGCTAGTTATTGATTTTTTATAATTGGTTAAATTGATAGTGGTAGGTATTATTTTTGAATTTTTAATAACCTACTTTGAAGAATCTGATTTTAACTAAGTAAGTTATCACTTTGAATTTATCTTTTAAAAACTTATATTCTTTTGTAATAGAAAAAATAACAAAATTTTTTAAATATATTTAAAAAAACTAGTGCATGTAATATGTTGTAGTATAACCAACAATTATCAACTAGATATTCAAGAATCAACACAAGTATGTGTAACTAGTATAGTTGATACCAAAAAATTAACACAATAAACTAATAACATATTAGTATTAGTTTGATATTAAGAACTTCATCAATACCAAATTTTTAACAACAATAAAATTACTTTTCAACTGCCATGGGAAAAAAAAAGGTTTGAATGACAAGCACATAAAGATCATTAACGTAGGTTTTCAATATATATTGAAAGGTTTAGAGTTATCATATTCACAAAATAGACCAACCTTTTTTCCAAGACAACCAATTTTGCAAACTCTTACAAGCATATTTCACATAATTTAGTGTGAAATATATTTTTTAGTGAACAAATTTAATTTTTTGAAAAAAAATGACAAAAGAAGTGGTTTTTTTAACATGCCTATATATATATATATATATAACAATTGGATGACAATTGTTACAAAATATTTTGCAAAACACTTATGAGAATATTTTACAAAAGTTTAGTTGTAAATTATATGTTTTTAACCATCATTTGCCACTTTTGCAAAATCAGAATGTTAATTTTTCTTTTGAAAATGTGGATCTTTAATGAGCATACCCCATACAATGCTTTTCACAATTGAATGAAATGTTTTATAAAAAATAATTCTAATAAAATAGAAGCATAATAATTCAAAAGATGATGTTTTACATGTTAATGTAGAATTTTATTTTTAAGGAGTCCATAAACATAAAATGTTCTTGAATATACAGTAGTAGATTAATTATTTAGTAAGTTTATAATTACTTGTTTGCATATTATGACATGTATAGATTAGGACTTTTATTGGCTATGCTAATTAAAATTTTGAATAGGATTATTTTTAGAAACATATTTGCAACAAATTTTTGGACATAACCAAGTTTGTTTTATTTTGAGTTTTGAAATTAGTCAAGTACTTCATGTTTTTTTTTCACTAAATTGTACTACATAGTGTAAGTTTTGCTTATGTTTTCTTTACAACTGAAGGATAAATAATGTATTAAAATTTTGAACTACAAATTAGATTAGGGGAAAAACCCTAAATTAACCTAACATGACCTTACCATATTAACCTTCATCTTATGTAACTTGGGCTCCATGTTATTTTGCACTACTAACAACGATCAACTATTTTATTTTTCTTATGTTTCCGTGTATGGTTAGGCCTAGTGGGTTATAAATGGAATATGCTTGGGGGCTTTCAACTTTCAGTCGCTCAGAAAGTGATCATGAAACCTCACAAGGCATTTGGCTTCAGTGCTCAAACTGTAGAAAAATGGTGCTAATAGGGGTTGCCAGAATTAGCGTCCAGCTTAAGATCGCCAAAATAGTGTATATTCGCAATTGTACTTGGATTCTGATGCTTCCTAATGCATTAGTCTTTCATACTTTTCCATCTTTCAGAGAGTTAAGCGTGCAGGATCCAGTGGTACACAGAATGTATGTCATTTAAGAATTCTCTCTTTATTCCATCTTCTTTTACAAGGGTCATTCCTGTGTTGCCATTGCACCCAACCTAATGGAGACCATAACTGTTTCAAGGCCAAGATGATAGCCTGGCCAGGCAAATCTTGAGTACTCATATCTTTATTGGTGCGTAGCAACAAGTCATTGAGTTGAAGGAATCAACTTGCCAAAAATCAGACAAATCATATCCATCCCCAGTTCAACCAAAAGGCCTGCAAATACCCCACAGACCTTTATGCTTAGAAGTGAGATGTGTCTCAACATTCAGACAAATGATGCAAGTGTGCTTCATATTTCTGTTTCTGTTTCCAAGACTCCCAAGCTCATGGAATTGTGGCCATCCAAAATGCATTAAAATTGGAGAAAATTGTCTACTGATACTAGCAATTCTGAAGCCTAAAAAGAGGTATCCCCTGGTGACAGAACAGAAAATAACATTTATTTACAATGTTACTTCAGAACTTGTGTGCAGTAGAGAAGACAGAGAAAGCAAGCAAGCTCCTATGAACATACCTTAGCCTTCAACAACTGAAACTTGGTTAATGAAGTGTGGCAGGGCCATCTGATTTGTGGGTGACTCCCTGGACCAATTCCACAGTTGAGTCCTTCTGCAGCACATGGGATACATCATCCACTTTCAATGAAATCTCCTGTGCACAGAGACCTGTATGTAGCAATCTTTAGGCTGCCTGAAGCATTCTGCTGGACAACAATATTGCATTCCAATTCTTCTCTGCATGGTAGATTTTCCAGTACACCCCCAGAATACTTTTCTTATATGATGAATGAAAGACAGAAGACACGGGAGATAGATGGGTCCAGTTACTTGTTCGTATCGTTTGAAGAGGGGTCGAATAGTTTCAAAGACATCATCAACACTTGTTGTTGCATTTACCTGGAAGCAGTTTCCAAAGTAAACAAGACTAAATGAGCATCACAATAATCAAAACCCTTTAATCCCTCACCACTACAAGTCCTTCCACTGCAGCTCCAGAATTACTGTTGGAAGAGAGCATTGAGATGCTAAGATGCTTCCCACAAAACATTGAGCTCAAGAAGAAATCGTAACCTTATGAACTTTGCCCATTGCATCATAGTATTTCACCACCGGCAAGCTGGACTCCACAAAAACTTTCAACCGCTTCTTTAAAGTCTCAATATTGTCATCCACCCGACCCTATTCAACACAGAGATGGGCTTGATTGAATAACAGCTTGTGATACACTCTTTCACTTCAGTGCCAGACAAATCATGCATATCTGAAATTCCTTTCCTGACTGGATTAGAGCAAGATTCTCAGTCAAAACAGTTAGCACTACCATTAAGAAAAAGTGAATGAAGACAAATAGCATTTCAGGGATCAAGATTTCATGACTGACCTGATTGCGCCCTAAAATGCGCCTCTCCATCTCATCCATTGGGACATCAAAGAAGAGAATGAAGTCTGGAACAATTCCAGTCTGCACATACCCCAATCAGTATAATCTCCAATTCTGTCATATTAACAAAACCAGAATAACAAGCATACGTTTCAAGCTCAAGATTTTTATTCAAAGAAGAAAGGAATATGCAACTATTGTCTAACATTGGGCACAACTTCCCAGCAAGGCTAACCTCATGAGGTCATGTCAGAATCAGGATTCTGGAAGGAAGCCCAAACTTTGCATGTCATACATGAAATCAAAATCCAGAAAACAAGAATCATAAGCTGCCTTCTATTCCACCACTTTTTCTGGTTGGGTTCCTTGTTTGACAGCCCTGACCTTCCAACCTTACTGGATTGTTGCTAACACTGCCATTACATGCCTTGTGTAGACATAACCTTCCTCGGATGTATCTAGTTACCATCTTTAGCCTTGGTTATGTCTACCATTTTTCCTGATATGTACCTTGGTTACCACATGCCCAGAGTACTCTTGAATTTTCTGAGGATGACAGTTTGACACGTTGACATGAGCTTTCTCAGAAACACTGAAAAGAGAGCTTTGAACAGTAAAAAAGAGTCCCATACATGAATCAGGTGGTGCAAAAGGACAGTCTTGCAGCGGATCCCAGAAGGTTGAAAATTTTACAACATCTACTAGCTTAACCTCTCAAGAAATCTGAACCAATGGAAAATGTACAGGAAGTTCCAGAAATAGAAAGAAATTTCAAGAGAGGTTGAATTCT
>Ga0116231_10000457_pt1 | contig 70404 bp, 48 predicted proteins | sample S1TSphgellanicum_2_FD_89695 | JGI IMG/M metagenome (GOLD analysis project Ga0116231, IMG submission 89695) | Host-associated microbial communities from peat moss isolated from Minnesota, USA - S1T2_Fd - Sphagnum magellanicum MG | ecosystem: Host-associated > Plants > Peat moss > Unclassified...
ACCTAACTAGTTGAGCTTGAATTCTCAACACTCCCCCTCAAGCTCAAATCCACTTCTAGTACACCAAGCATTTTTCTAAACTTCCTTAGCTTGTCTGTACCTAAAGCCTTTGTGAAAATGTCAACAACTTGATCTTTGGTATTAACATGAATAAGGTCAATTTCTTTTGCTAGAACTTTTTCTCTAATAAAATGGTAGTGCACCTCAATGTGCTTTGTCCTAACATGATAGACCAGGTTGTTAGCAAGTAGTATGCTACTAATGTTATCACAATAGATGACAATAGGAGCATCCACTGATTGTCCCAAATCCGAGAGTAGTTTTTGTAACCAAACTACTTCACATGCAACAATTACTACACCTCTGTATTTTGCTTCCGTGCTTGATAATGCAATTGTTGGTTCTTTCTTACTGCTCCAACTAACAACACCACTTCCAAAAGTAAACATGAAACCGCTGGTTGATCTTATATCTGAAACATTACTAGCCCAATCAGCATCCGTGTATCCATGTACTTGTAACTAGCTCTTGGCTTCATAAAAAATCCCACACTACAAGGTATGTTTTATGTACCTCAGTATGCACCTCATTGCATCCATGTCGCAACCCCACTTTGGCCAAGTGTGGGGGTGAAGCCCAACACTTGGAAAAGTTGGAGGTTTTGAGTCCTCTAGGACTCCCGAATGTTTAGAGCTCGACAGCAAGGCCCAAAACACCTCGTATTGAGGTGTTCTTGGTGTCATTGGAAAGGTCTTGAAACGTAGATATCGAAAATGGCCTCGCATTGGCCATTTGGACATCTGTAGCCCAAGTTATGGACAAAAGAAGGGCCGGGAGTCAAACTGGCAGTTTGACTCCCGACCACTAAAAGTCGGGAATCGACCTCTTCTCAACGTCCGAATTGAGAGTGCGACATGGCGTTGAAAAGATCTCGACGAGGGCTACAACTTTGATTCATACCTTGTCGCGATCGGACTCCATAGTTGGGAGTTATGGCCGTTCAAAGTTCCGGGAGTCCAGTTGGGACAATTTCGGGACTCCATTTTGGGAATCCCAACAAAATGTGTCATTTGAATGTAGCCTTGGCGACCAACCGCAGAGAATACTATAGGGAGTAAGGTGGTGGCTTACTCCCAAGTCCGGGCCGTGGTGAGTCTTGTGTGTCCAAGTGCCCGTGGCAAGTCCCAACACCCAAGGGTGTCCCGAATGCTAAACTAACCTCTTGTGATTGGTTTTGGATGCAGATTCACACAAGCTAAACTAATCCCTCTTCCTAGTCTAATCCATGGGCTCCCAACTCGACCCTCTACCCCTTTTTAGAATTGGAAGCCGGGAGCGTGCTACTAAGTCACAATTTTCGCAACTTGACTTTGTGAAACCCTCAAGTGGGTTTCACCCCGTGACTTGGGAGCACGTCAGTAGAATTGGCGAGTAACCAACAAGAAAACAAAATAATCTTGCAAGTTGCAATGAAGACAAGGCGGGGGAGGTGACGATGTCACAATAATTAACATTATGCGCAATAACAACCTAATTCATCAACACATAGATAGGTAGGCAAGCAAGGTGGCTACAAAATGGTTAAAGACCAACATTAACAAGGTTAATATCAATTGTAGACCACTTGTGATAGGTTGGTGTCAACCTCTTGGCAATTTTCGACTTTCACATGATTGAATGCAAAACTAGCCTTAAATTCAATTGTTAGGATTATGGCAAAATGGATGGTTCAAATCCATCCATTTTAACAAAGCCATGTTGTTTGGCCCCATTAGAACACACCATTAGAACATTATTGTGCAATATTAGAAATGTGTCCATCTATCCATTTGTTTATGTGAGGCTATTTGGTCTACCTACTAACCTACCCCATCTATTTGTTGGATGTTCACATGTGTAACTCTATCCCCTATAATATGAATATGCCACCTTCCTCTCTCATTCCTTATGAAAGCTTGTGAAATAGTTGTGGTTCTTTCCTTGCCCTTGACCTTCTTACTTTTCCTCTCTCCATGTTGTTACCATTGTTTTGGTCTACTTGTATGACTTTTTAATATAGTTTTTGGCTTTCAAGCCATGGGTCATTAACATCACTACATTGCAACTACCTTCAACCTTGTAATTGTAAAAGACAAATTCCAAATATATATTTCAACATGTGACAATACCAACAATAATTCAAATAATTTCTTTAACACAAGTGTCATAAATGCTAATGAATGGAAATTTGAGTTTTTTCCATAAAAATATTCACTCCAAAACTTCAACCTTTAAAACAATTTTTTGAAAATTATTTTAAATAATTGGTTTACTTGATCACCATATTATTATGGCATTATTTGAAACCACATTATTTCATTCAAATTCAAAGCAACACAAAACATTGATTTATGCTAGTCACAAAATCAATAGGCCTTAAATTGTTGATGAAATGATTTTTTTCTATCAAATTGATTTTAAAAACTTTAAAGTCCGTGGTTAATAAAAGTTGTCTTGTGGTTTGTGATGATTGTTTAACAAAAAAAATTCAAATTGAATTTATTCCATCATCATCAAGTAATCATGATGGGAGATTTGAAAACTTCACATCAACCTTCTTTTCTGCATTGAATTTTGCACTATTGAAAAACGTTTGATAATACTTGCATGATGTCCTTTCATTTTTTGGATAGCCAAAATTGGTTAAACCAACTTATGGATGATCATCACCTCAATTACACAAAATTTGAAAAGAAAAAAACATTGTTCCACATGGTGGCACATTTAAAAAATAAATATGTTTTTCATTAACTTGGAAAAATATCAAAATTGTTTTTTTCCCTATCATTTCAATATTGTATGCCTAAATTATGTACCAACATCATGAAGCTAGCTTTTATCTTGAAGTTTTATTTTCATATTTTCATGAAGTTTCCATTATTGTCCAACCTATGAAGTAATTGACATTTAAGAACAATTGCAAGGATTTCAAAACAAATATTAATTAGACGTATTTTTATCCCATCATATGAGAGTTTGTTGCATGGTTATGGTATTCATGGAGTTTGTTATAAGCCTTAATAACATATGTTTAAAAAATATAATGTTCAAACCATTAAATGACATTGGATTAAAGCAAAGTCTATCAATTATTCAAAGTCTAAAACTAAAGCAACAATTCATATGGGCATCTCTTCTATAATTCCATGATTATACATGTATGTTATTGGGTCTAGTCATGGTTGGGGATACTCAAAAGGATTATTTAATGGGAAAATGACAACATAACTCAACTTTCAAGTTTTATATTATTTACCACATTATAATCATAAAGTGTTATTATGTGTTTAAAATTAGAATAATGTTATAGTAAGCAAATTAAAATATCTAAAATCAAATTGAATATTGTATAAACGACCTTTTGAATCCTTCAAATGTTGGATGCACGATTGAGTCTCAATATTGGTAGAAATTGCATTCTTTATAACTGCATACAAGATTTTTAAAAATGATTCAAATGCACATGGTTGTTATTTTTTTAAATGTTATTATTCTAATTTTTCAACAATACATGTTCAATCATTTTACAAACCTTCCCAAATCTATGTGGAAACTTGCATTTAACGTAGTTGATGCGATTTTTTAATTTAGAAGTCCTAAAAGGAAAACCCACAAAATCCAAATGAATAATGACCATAAAGCTTTCAAAAAATATGCTTTTGGGACAAAAAAATTGAAAAAAAAACAAAATTTGCAACTCATACATGGACTTATGAAAATATGGTCAAATTTTAACCATTCAAAAGTCCCTAACTATCAAAAAAATTAGGGTTTTCAAATAAAAGATTTTTCATATGAATTTATCATCTTATATTGCATCATATATTGAGTCCCAATAATAAATTTGGAATGTGAATCAATATTATTTTTTTCATTTTGTGAACGTCCAATCAAATGACCAATCCATATTTTTTAATTCAAAAGTTCATTACTACTAACAAATGAGGCTTTTTATCAATAAATAACCACACAATTCTCTTCATACTGAAATTGTTTGTCTAAAACCCATTGTCAAACATCATAATTAAGAATCGATTAATCACCATATGCATTTGAACTAAGTGTCCCTTAGGAAAAAGTTCATATTGTTGCAATAGTGAGACACTCAATCTTGCGTTTACCCCCAAACAACTATGTTAATTGTGTTATAAATTGTAGCAATACCCTCCTTAAAGTACATGTTCATATTCTTAAAAAATGCATACCTTTTTTTATCCTTTTCCATGTTGCTCCCATTTGTGACAAATTGTGTAATCATATCACATCCTTTTCTTTTCTAAATGTGTATTTTTAGCACTTAATATCACACTAACAGTTTAACCTTCCTTTTAATCATACAACAAAGTTGCATTTGGCCATTTTTCTATTATTATCCTTTTCACACATTGGCTCATACAAACAAAACTTCATAGCCCACTTATCTTATAAGCTCTATATAGTTTTTTTGGGTTTTTTCTTCTTTGATTCATTGGTTGTTGGACGCATAACAATGTCAAGTTGTATGGGACTTTTGTAACCATCAATCATTCCTCTTCAAAAGTGGGACAAATGTCAAAGATTACCATCACAAGGGGTCTAGGGTAATGAGGACACAAATGAAATAAACAAAAGAATTTGTGTACCACCTCCAATGGTAGGGTTGTTATTGCAAGTAGATCCTTTTAAATTGGCCAATTCAAAAGCAAAAAGAAAATGCAATATTTCAATTTTGAAAGGTGGTGCTAAGGGCATAATAGCCACCAAGAACTAAACCTTTGATGCAATAGACCAACTTGGGAAAAGAAAAATCATATTACAAGCAAGATGACAATTGAATAACCAAAAATACATATTGTCCCCATCTACGTGGTTGAATATTCACTTCTCAATGTGATTTGATGATCCTCAATCCTTTGATTGCCTTGTGTGACACATAATACCATCATAGAAAATTTTGCCACTAGAGAAAAACCATCGGATGGGCTTGGCAATTTGATTCCTTGAATAGATGAACAAATACATGGACATATGGCTCCACTTTTTATGCTATCAATGTCCATATAAGTGAGAATAGATGATGAAAATCTATTATAATATATATTTTGGGTTTTACAACTTGGGTTTAACAATTTGAGATATTTATGACTTAGGTTAAACAATTAAACAAATTGTAAATAAGAACCCAAATCATAAATCCCAAGATGTGTTATAATAAAGACATTCACAATGTGATGGCAGAACCCCAGCCCACCCTGTTCCATAGTGTGCTTTAAATGACAGCTATTGAAGACGTTCATATTGATAGTAGAGCAAAACAAAGTTACAATTTACAAGCCAAAGGGATAGATGAGGCATGTATTGCATAAGGAAGCAAAGGACTGTTCCTGAGGACATTCTGTAGGCCCCGCTTTATAACTAGGAGTCAGGGCCAATGTTCAACCCAAATCCAGCATTCTTATTGGTGCAAAAGTTGAAATTAGCCCCAAGGGCTTTACCCTAGAAGTCAAGGCTGAGATGGATAAAAACTTTTCAATCTGCCCCAAGTTAGTAATAAATGCTGAACATTATGGCCTTGTATTGGCCCCAAGGCAGAAAAAAAAGGATACCATCAAATTTGGGAGGCCAATTTACAACCCTTGGGGCCAATGTTCCAGCATTTATTAATATCCTGACATCAATGTTCTAGCATTTATTACTAACTTGGGGCCAATTTGCAACCCAAAAATGTTCAAAGTTGGCCCCAAGTTTTTTTTGGCCCTGATTCCTAGTGTAAAGTGGGGCCTTAGTGAGTAGTTCGGCCTAAACAAAATTGTGCACCAAAGAAATGTACATGTACATTTACAAATTCATGCTTCAATTGCAAAGGCTTGGTCAATGTAGCAGGACTATCATTATATCCCATTGCAAGCTCCAAGTTCTCGAGTTTGGACTTCCATGTGCAACTCTCCTGCTACATAGTGACAAATAAAAGGTCTCCCCGGCAAATGTAGCAGGACTGTCATCATATCCAGTTCTCAAGTCTGAGTTCTGAAGTTATAGACTTACATGTGCAACCGTCCTGGTACATCGAGAAATAAAAGGACTCATGTGACCCAAGCAGCACCTCCCATTGCATCGTCCATTGGAAACCCGTTACAACTATACTTACTACTCACACAAATTGGGGCAGGAATTTTTCATAAGGATAACTTTAAATTTCTTAAAGAGTTAATTTGTTCAGGAAAATCTTTGTTTTTTTAAAATTTAATTTTGCTTCTTTGAGCTTGGATGAATTTCAATCACCTAATTTGATCAATTGTAAGCAGATGGCAATCCGATCCAAAAAATAATCAGTGACCTTTGATCACATGGATTGTACAAATGATGTTATGGAGAATTTCAAATTCTGCACACTTTAAGATTTGTCTTCAATTGATATGATGAAGATGGGTTTGAAATAATGAATTTCAGTTATTTCAGGCTTTGATTGTTTGATTTCCTAATGTCTTCTGTGACACCATTTTCCAACAATCAAACTTATTATTGAGTTCAATTTCATCAAGTGTAATCGAGTAGTCAAAGGCTTCTGCCTCCGTTTGAAACCGGATGAAAGACTCCCATTCTGACATTCGGCAAGGCAGGGGTTCACACGAGTCTCAAATTGTAAAAAATGTCAGGTAGATTGATTTCCAGGGGATGATTGGTAAGGGGATTCTGAAATCACCACCACCAACTAGTTGCTAGCTCAAGCTCAATTAATGGCGACTTTATTTTCCCAATAAGTTTATTCAGCAATGAGCATGCAAGCTTAACTTCTACTACTGTCAATACAAATTTGAAATTTGAGCAATTTAATGAGAGACATAATAGAAATGAATCAGCTCTCACCTCAGTCCCTCTAAGCTGCAGAATGCACACAGTGTGGGGGTCTGGACTCTGGAGTAGTCTGAACTCATGTTACAACTAAGTAGGAAACAAGTCGTACTGAATCCTGATAGTGCAATTGCCTGACATTCTGAAACTAGCACATGTAAACGAGGGTGACGTTAAAGTCTCATTCACCGTGCAATTACGTCAACAACATTAAAACGCCTAAGTCAATCACATTCCAGCAATTTATAACAACACTAGACTGGTACACTAGACTGGTTGAAGCTTGTTTTAAAATTGTGGGTGACATAGTCTCACACCAAGATGGCAGGTGAAAGACCAAGCTCATAGGTACAATGATGGACTGACCTCCTCAGGCAATCTTCCCTGGCACCCATCACTTTATATTCACTGCAAAAGCTCATTTGTGTTTTACTTTTTAAGCCTTCGACAAATATTCAGTTCACTTAGAAAGAATGTTTTTATCAACACGCTTGAACACACTTGAACGGGATGAAATGGCATAAATGGGGGATTCAAATTCAAAAACCAGTTTTAAGTGGGGAATCAGGAAATTTTGCCCTGATCTTGATTTGGGTTTTGCAAGCTCTGGTTGACATGTTATGAGGCCTCTCAAGATGACTTGAGTCTTGGACACACTAGATTGCCCACCCATCCCGGAAGAGGCAATCCACAAGGCTGTCAACAGCTTCAAAACATTTTAGTGGTATCGCTTGTGGATGGGGGCGTTACCCACCAGCTTAAGGTGCATGCCTGAGGCAATAGCTGAGGGCGGCCCTGAATAGCATCTGTCCCGGGCTTTAGAACCCTGTCAAGCATAACTCACTAAAGGGGTCCTTATTAATAGAATTAAAAATTCACCTGAAAAGTTTTGTGCCCAACAACCAACATTGAACATGATGCAAACTATCCATTTTGAGTGCATTGACCAGCAACATTGAGTGAGAGTAATTTTTTGTGATTGTTGCAAGGGAAAAAGGTGCAAGAAAAAATGGTGGACTTGTGAAAGATGGTCAAATGTGATGATTCCTTCATAATACACAAATTGAAGGGCCATAGTGCGATCAATCCTAGACATGAGGATTCAAAGTCTAATTCATAAGAATACATAGAGAAATTGTTCAAATGTGTGCAACATGAAAACTCACTACCATTGATTGACTTGGAAAGTTCATGCCCTTAACAAGGTTGCACTTGGCTCCTTGAGGTTGAACAATTGAAAGGGACAAGGCTAGTTGCAATCAAGGATTCAAAATCTAATTAACAAGAAAACAAAGAGGAAGTATTCAAGTGTGTGCAACATGAAGACTCACTACCATTAATCGACTTGGAGAATCCATGCCCTTAACAAGGTTACACTTGGTTCCTAGAGGTTGAACACTTGAAAGGGACAAGGCTAGTTGCAATCAAGGATTCAAAATCTAATTAACAAGAATACAAAGAGGAAGTATTCAAGTGTGTGCAACATGAAGACTCACTACCATTAATTGACTTGGAGAATCCATGCCCTTAACAAGGTTACACTTGGTTCCTAGAGGTTGAACACCTGAAAGGGACAAGGCTAGTTGCAATCAAGCAAATAAACATGTTGCTTTCATGTGATGAACCTACTATGCATTTAATTTCTAGATCATGACATAGTTTTTAGACATACCATATTGCAAACCATTATGACCATGAAGGTGATGAGAATGTTATTCCAAGAGCAAGCTAACAAAGCACACAACGTGATGTTGATGAATTTTGGCAATCATGTGGTGGGTTTAGGGAAATTGGAATGGGGGATGTTCCAATCACTTAAGGTTCACCATCTCAATTTGATAGGTGAAACCATGAAAAATAATGGCAATTAGGATGACCAGAGCTTTGATTGTAGGAATGGAAGTTGTGCAAGTTGAATTCACAATCTATATTACAAGTTTAATGTTTAATGTGAATGCCATGTCATTATGAAATTAGTTGTATGAACTTACACAATCACGAAAAAAAGGCAAGGTAGACATCAAGGACAAGACAAAGACACAACGTGGACAAACAAGGAACTTGACAAAAAGTAAAATATGGATGATTTTATTGCTTTAACAAAACATGATGCAAGTTAAGCATGAAATGAACTAAAATGTATAAAGGTCGCAACTTGCATTACCAAGATTGAAGGGTGTGCCCTTTGAACCTTTTATCATATTATCCAATGAAACTTTTTAAAAGATCATCAACTTTTTAAAAAGTTGCACCAACTAAACATTCTATAGGTTTATATTAGATAACCTTTAGAAATTATTTTTTAAAGATATTTTTGGAAAATCTTAAAAATTTCTCTTGTAATTTATTATTTGTGATAATAAATGTTTTACACAAAGGATAGGATGATGCATTTGTCTTGTATATGAAGAATATACAAATGATTGGGAACCTTTTAACATTCACACAATTGAAATTGAAGGTGGTTGAAATCACGTAGGAAATTATGATTACTTCTTCAAAAGTGAGATTCTATGTAACTAAGGGTCATTCAAATGGTTCAAGAGGTGCAATCTAGGCCCATGATTGAAAATCATCCATGGTCTAAAGGTTGCTCATGTAAAGGGTTTATGCCCCACAAATGTTGCATCAATCTACACAAACCTAATAGAGGTTTACAATGCAATACACCTTTCTTAGCCAATTTAACAAATGTGGAATCAATGTGATGAATTAAGTGACAAGTTTGGAGAAATGGGGGTGCACAAGCTTGAGTTAGGACAATGTCCATATTCATGCACTTGGTTACACTAAATAAGGAGTCATTGTGTGTATTCTCTTGCACCAATGTAATAAAGGAATCATTTCCAAAATTTTATATTTTTAAACTACGTAAGAAAATTTGCCAAATTTTCATTGAAAGGAATGAGACTAGAACTACAATAGCTATGCAACCAAAGTGAAAATGACTGCCATTTTGTATATAAATGGATTTCATAGTTCATTGCATTTGTTCAAATATGTGGATGTAACTTAAGTACAATTAACTATCACTTGTTGGTTTTAAATGGCCATAATTTGCATGTTACAATAAATGTTATGCATAAGACAACAGGTGCATTTGATTAATTTTTCATCACACATGCCATATTTTGCAACCTCTTGATGTTGCATTTTTCAAATTGTTCAAAACAATGTTTAAAACTTACAAAAATGTGCAGACAACCCTAATTAACAAAGGAAATATTTATGGAAAAGAAGACCTAGCACAATGGGTGTTTTTAATCCTTAGAAAAACATTAAATTCACATAACATATTCAAGGGGTTCAACACAATCAAAATTTAAACTTTTAACTCAAACATTATGTTAAATAAGATGCAACATAATGAAACATTTGTGAAGATAAAAATCCAAAATTTGATCAAGTTGATTTGCACATTAAATGATAAGGTTTTGGGTGAAATGATTTTAATCAATGAAACTATTTGCCACTATTATGTTGAAGTTGATAATTCTAAATGTGAACATTACAACAAAAGGTGTCCCTATATGTCAAGTGATTTCATTGGATTATGAGTGAATTTAGTAATTATAATCAATAGGACCTAGTGGAGAAGCAATGAATTCATTGGTCTAGTGAATGGGGATTAATGAACTGCACCCACATTTTACAATAGTGGGAGCACCTTGTGAAGGTCTCATTCTTGAATTGGAGAACAATCCAATCAATTCCTTAATGGAGGCAGGGCCCATAAATTCAATCACTTTAGCATTAAGGTTCTTAATGCAACCTAATAACCATGTTACTCATTTTTTTTCTATGCCTAAAGCCCCATGCTAGCCCATGCATTGGGTTTCAACAATAAAACCTTTCATATATCACTCAAAATCCATTATGATGACCTTTGATGCTTATGTGTGTGCACTTGAGTAGAAACTAGCTTGTAAGGAAACATCGATTAGTGATTAAAGACATTGGAAATAGATGTTGTCGTTGGAAGATTGAAAAACTATTGGAAAAATTGAAAAGGAACTCACCAAATGTGTGAAGCTAGATGAGAATGTTGAATTTTTTTTTTTATGAATTAAGGTTTGCTAGGTATTGTGTTAAACAAGGCAATGCATTCCATGCTATGATCAAAACCAATGAACCTTTACCAACAAATGCCTATTGAGCCCTATTTTGTTGAAATCACACCATTGATATGCAAGTTCAACATGGCAAAAACATTTGAAAAATGAAAGCTTCAATGAGAAGGTAGAGAAGTGGCACACATCTTGTTGGTTGAACCAGTGTGGTTCCATAGTCCATTTTAAAATTCCATTCCAATGGAGTGAGATCATTCAAAAAATTGTTGCAAAAAGCTCCAACATTCACAATGAGCTAACAATGAAGAAAGTGTGAAGAGCTAATGGTGATAAAAGCATGGGGGATGAGTGTGATCATTGTGCAATTAAATGGCTAGAGTTGGGATATTAATAGTCAATTTACAAGTAATGTGTGAAGGTTTTTGCAAACTTGTAAACACAATTTTCACAATGGGGTGATGCACTTTATGGGATTATTTTGACATATTTAAAACTAGTCTTGAATAGACCAATGTTGCATTATTCAAATTAGTGCTCCTCTATCCTCACTAAGAGCTACCATATACTAGGGATTGATTATGAGTGAATATAGGAGGGCCCAAATTAAAAGTATAATCCAAATTCATTATTTATGAGCCTTTTAGATGCCCATAATTGGTGCCAACCTACACTAAAACTTTGGAAATTTCTCACCAATGCACATAAAATTGTGATTCCACTTATTTTTTGGTATTCATTCATTTGCTAAAATTTCAATGAATTGGTTTTCATCCTAAGCCCCCTTTGAATTGTTGTGTTTTGTAATCCATTTGCAGATCACATACCTTACAATACAAAATTTGTGACATTTTTGACAACTGATTACAGGCTTAGGAACCTAGGATTATAGCTTAGGATGGGGTTTGGAGTTTGGACCAGTGTTGGGTGGGTATGGTTTTTTTGGCAAAACCAGCCGATAACTATAACATACATTTCAAAAGAAAACCTAAGGAATCCTAATGGTTTTTAGAGTTATCACATATTCATCACTTGGTTCATTGTGAATTGGTAGTCATAATATTAGGTTGTCAATTTTGAACTTCTATACGAGTGCAAGACATTGTTAACTCAAGAAAAAAATCTAGTGGCCAATTGCATCATGAAAAAAATCAATTTTTTTTTTTGTTTTTTGAAAGAAAAAACCTACTCTACCAAAGAGCAACATGAAAAATTCTGGTGGTCAATTGCATGATGGGAAAAAATCAAACAACTATCATCACAAACTACCACATTGTAACAAAGTTATATGAAATTTTTGGGTGGCCAATTGTATCATAGAAGAACCAGAAGATTCTCACAAAAGCCTAAACTGCCAAAGAGCTGCATTCCCAATCAGCTAAATCATTACAGAAGCAACAACTTTTGGAAGAAGATGTACCTAGTGATGCCATATATAAAAGGTCTAATGTCAACTAGCCTAAGCTAGCTGCCCATAATAACCCATGTTGTGTAGTAATTTGACTTTTTAAACAACTATTGGTTCTCGATTTTTTTTAAAGTTATTATTGGTTCCAATTCTTTGAAAAAAATCAAAATCAAAGAATTGCACGTCTCGTTATTTCAAAAGCCTTAAGGAACCTATGGATATTACCAATCGGCGTATTTTTTTCTTGTGAAATTTTGTTATTTTTCAATAAAGAAATTGGGAAATTTTTGGAAATTTTTGTTTTTCTAGGATGAATTTGACTAAATTTGTTTTTTTATTTTTTGTTAAATTTCTCCAAATTTTCAATACGACAAAAATGAAAAAAAAAAGACTGATTGAGATTATGCAAGTAGGGGTACCGCCCTTAGTCCACTCAAATGATCATATAGGGAGGAGAATATACGTATCACCTATATACCTAATGTTGATATAATATCAAATTTACCCATATACAATGTGGATATTAATATTACTTTTGACACCTATGTAGTATGACCCTACGATTTATTTTTCAAAAAAAAAGTCCTCCACCACATATGAAGATTAAATAACTACAATCACACAACCCTAGTTTCAAGTAATTAAAACTATAAGATCAATCTCTTGTTGGAAATAGATAGTTACCAAGACTTGTTATGAAACCCTTGTTCGATTTGGACAAAGATTTTAACCATAGGATTCAAGTTGGGATTTGAATCCCAATTGAATTATTACTACAATTTCTCTGTATATAAAGGGCTGGTTTTCTAGGGAGTCAAGACTCAGAAAATAGATTTTTTGAAAATGTAACATCATAGTTTTTGATACATGGGAATTTCGAATGGGTGGTGCGAATATTTTATGACATTATTTATGATATTGGGTTATGTGTTAAATAGATGGATTAGGCTTAGCTCCAAACTAGATTGGGTTTAAATTCTTCGAGAAAGCCCAAGATTGAAGGTTTTGTAATTTGAAGAACCCACATCAAAACTACATTGGAGGTTCTATCCAATAAGAAAAGTTCATCCAAAACAAAAACTGAATATTGTACTCTTCTGATTGGATTTGATAACAAACTGTTGAATAATTAATTAAAATTTAGATCTTAACTTCGGCACTTGGTTTTTTAATTCTGAAAATTTCAGCAGGTAATGGTTATAAATAATAATAATAATGACATTCTTTTTAAGTTTATGGGACAATCTAGTGTATCCAGACTGTCTCAGATTCGTAATTTTACAAAAAAAGAATCGCACAAGTAATAAATAAAATTTCAAAAATTCAATAAAATAGAAAATAATTTTTTAATTTATGCCGAAATTGTTCAGGTACTATATACAGTATTGATTTTCAAAAGTAAAAATTAGCAAGGACGGGATCCAAAGGTTGCCTTTATAAACCAAAAATTGGACAATAATATTGGTTGAAAGTTGAAACCAATTCCACAAGTTTCCCTTCTTGCACATTTGAGCATCTTGACCACTCACTTGGGTCTATTGTAAATTACAACCATCATTGCAAACAAGTCCTTTAATGATAGAATGATCACTATGTCATTGTAACCCTTTTAAACATTTAAAAGAGAATAATTAGTCCCCTTCTCATATATAGCCATGGTGTTTCTTTTTGCCTTTTTTTTCTATTTTTTGATGTAGCATTGTGGGTGATCATCCAAACAACATTTAGTATCAATTGGCAAAATGTTCGTAAAAAGCTATTGAAACTAAAGAAAATTGGCAAAAAGTTTTGTGGCATGTTGTGAAATTGACCCCAAAAGTATTTTTACCAAAAAAATGGCAACTTTTTTGTGACAAGACATTCCTTTTTATTCTTTGAGGTTGAAAATTTCCAAACAAAAAGCCACCATCTAGCCCTAAAAAACAATTATCGTTTACTAACAAGGTATTATTATGTTACTTATTATTATTTTAAAAACCTAGAGGCTTTTCATCGATGAGAATTTATATATTTTCTCACCTTCCCCCTTAAAATCTAACATGTTTGGCATATATAGTGTCAAGAAAATTGACTTCATCCATGCATATTACTTAAAACCTAATTTAGTTAAACTTTCACACTTATCCAATTTTAGAACTAAATATTTAACACTGGAGATGAATTTGCAAATGACATGGTTTGATATTGATCAAGTACATTCCTAAAGTGTTTAGGATAAATTTATCATTTTATTTAGGACAATTTTTGGCCACCATGGTAAGTTTTACATCAAAACATTTCTATCATGTGAAATTGTCAAAACTTTAACCTTGGGCTTGTGACCAAGGTTAAGGCATGACAAGAGAAGTGAAGTATGAAAGTGTCTCAATGCTCAAGCACACTCTCACAAATGTGAGAAAGTTGAAGAAATTGAAACCCAACACTTTCAAATGGATTCTACTTTGGGTGTTGGAAGTTTTTGAATGTTTAGACAAATATGTTTTGAGGGATCTACCTTCATACAAATTGGGCCATTTTTAGAATATTGAAAAGGCTTTGAAAAATAGACATAAAAAATGTGATTTTATTCCTAATTTGAAGATTTGAAACACAAGTTATGGCCCATTGAATGGTTGGGCATCAAATTATCAATAAATTGGCAATTTGATTTTCTAGCATTAAAAAATGTTTGATAGAGGGGTTAACACCAACTTCAATTTGGGAGCTTGATATATTTTGAATTTTTTAAAAAGTACTATACTTTTCCCTTAATCTTTATCCATATGAGGTTCAAAAAAAACATTCATAACTTGGCAATTTCAAACTTGAAAATCTTCAAAATTTATGCCATTTCTATGTAGTCCTTGCTACCATCAACATAATATGCTATTGGGATGAAAATGGTGATTCTTGCCAAGGCTAGATTGTGATTTGTTTCATGAGTTCATGTTAGCTTGTAGTTTGTCTATGCATGAATTTGATTCCAATTTGCATTAATGTTTTTTTTCTTGGTTTGTGTAAATTGATTTCATCTTGAGTTCAATGCAACAATCTCAATGTCCTATTGTTAGCCAAAAGCTCCCCAAAAGTGCAATCCACATGGCAAGCTACAAACATATTTTGAAAAAATATTAATCTTATATTTTTAAAACCATGATGAGTCCATGGCCCCTTTTTTATTCCAAACTACATTACCTACCCCTATTGTTTCTTTATGTAATTGAAGTCAATCCCCTAGTCACTTCAAAGCTCTTGCACTAAACAAACTAAGTAGTGAAGAGTTACCGAGTGTGCTTCAAGGTTTTTAGAATTTTAGTTATTATTGAATTGCAAGTTATTGCCAATATCATTTTCCAAACCTTAGGGTGTCAAAATATATTTGATAATTTGATATTTGGGAAGACCATTTTAACCCACTTATAAATGTTAGAATATTAAAATATTATGCATAATTGCAATATATGGATGTCTCATGATTGTGTGCAATATTTTAATAAAGATTGCTTGTTGCTTGATTTTTTTCCAACCCTTTAATTTTTGTTCCCTTCATGTACACTAGTGTGGCATGTGGCGGTGGCCCAAGTGTGAATTGGTTTTTTGGACTTTATTTGAATTTTTAATGGAAAAAATCACTTTAAAATCAATATCTTTCACATTTTGAATCCAAAACTTACCAAATAAATTCCATTAAATCCTACTTATCAAGATCTTTCCAACAACACCAAAGGCACATTCCAATTCCTTCGAAAATTTCAGGTACAATTTAATCTAATTTTCAATGAAGAAATCATTCAATGTTCAAAAACTTCTACATTGCAAGTCTAAACACCATGAAATCAAGTTGATACACCCTTCCTCCTTGAAAGCTTTCCAAAGACATCAAGAAGAACATGATCTGAAACATCATGGTTTGATGGATCTCATAAATACAAACAAAACGAACCAACACAAACAAACTACCTTCTTTCAGAGATAGATTTTTGTTCTTTAAAGGTGCACTTAGTGACATTGGCATTTGTTTAGTTTAAGTCAATTCCATTTCCACATCTACAATAACACTAATTTCTTCATGAAAATATCTCAACCAATTAAAACGTCTTCACACTATTAATCATCAATGCCCAACCCCAAAAAAACCAACCCTCTTTCTCATGGAATGTAGAGTTTGGAACAAATGTAACATCTACCTTATTGAATGATCTATTTCTAATGATTTAGTTATTGCTACCATCGAACCACTAATGTGATGGGAGGAACTTGAATGCAACTTTTGACAAGAGTATGATAGTGACTTGAAAGGGCGATGTGAAGTTGATGGGAGAAATTAGGGTGAGGATATGGAGCTTTACTTTATTGTTCTTAGAAGTTCTCTTTTCAACCATTGACGGCAAAAGAAAGAAAACATACCTAGACTATTTGGAAAAGGCAAGTTGAAAAAGCTATTTGAAGATTTTTCTTGAAGGTCATACATCTAAGGAAGAAACATTGACAACATTTATTGAGCATATGAGGGAATGTGAGAGGTTAAGGTTGCATGACATTTTGTATTTTCAATGTTACATTGAAAAAAACTATGAAAGGTAATAAGGGGGTTAATCTTTGTAAATTTTATGGATACCCCTTGCATTTGAAAGGTATTATTTTGCTAGTTAATTATAAATGGGACAAACATTACTATTTATTAATGTTGGCCTAGTATATAAACTTCACTCTTATACCAACATTGATAGCAAGGATCCTATTAATTTAGTGTGATTTAAAACAACATCAACTCCTTATAACTATATATGCATAAATACATATATATGTACATATCAACATGGTAGGGACCTAAGGTAATATTAGCCTTGTCCTAGTTTTATACCAATTTCAATATTAAGTACATGCCTATTTCATACCAACCAAAAATTTGTCTTTGACCAAATATTAGCACCAAATTTGTTCATATGATATCAATTTTGCATATGATACGATTTGTAAATATGATAGTTTTGACAAATGATAATTTTTTTATAAATGAAATAAACATAGTTTCCCATATTTTCAAATATCTCAAGTTATATTATTTTTTTAGGATTCTTTTGGTAGCCTAGTTTAGTTTTCAAATATTTATAAAATATAGTTGAAAGGTAATAAACAAATATCTTGGTTTGCATTCATGTCATTTTTATAGAAATGTAAGTGATTCCCCCATGTTGTGAGGGGCATGTGATCTAAATAGGAATTAATAATTGCAAATTTTATATAATAGTTTGTTGAAATTTGAGATGCTTAATATTAGATGCAGAGACTTTGAATATGTGAAGATAATGGTGAAGAAAACACAAAGGAATAAAAAGCTTGTGATAACATAATATGAAACCAAGATTCACAAATCTAGTCTTTACATATAAGATGTTGAGGTTTAAAGCCTCTTGAGCTACAAAGAGAGGAGGAGGTTCATAATTAAATTGTTAAATATAAAAACTACATGCAGTAGAAATGGCGGAAGTTGAACCTCAAAATGAAGGAAGAAAATTGAATAGTGATTTAAGGCTATGGGGTGAAGTTTGTTGTTTATTTCCAAAGTTTTGATGTGGGCATCAAGTTTGAAATAAAGATTATAAATTGTGTAGGCAAATGTTTTTTTGGTTCCTCATCTTATTGGGTAGACAAGTCTAAGTGGTACATGTGTAAGTAAGTAATAACATAATGTGTAATATGATCTATATGGTTAGCCATAACAATTCACTTGCAACTTGTTTCATTTTTGTGGTGCTTTAAGGGTGTTGGTTTTTTAGGGTGACTATAGAATATTGTTCTTGACATCTTTTTGCAACTTTTTAGGAGGAGAATACTACATACATATGACACTACATATTTTAAAATGATAATAAAACAATTTTGAGTAAGAAATAATTTTAAGCATAACGAATCCTTCATAATTTCAAAAGGTGAAATCTATGCAATTAGTGGAACATGATATTTCTATGGGATTATATGGGTATTACATTTTGTCTCGCACAACAAATCATCTTGTCCACACATGAAAATATCATGTTACATGCACCATTTGATGCAACAAATTATGGCATTGATAACTGATTCTTATATGGATGGTTGGATATGTGTATTGACCTTATTAGGATTATAAACAACCCACTAGGATGTTTGCATTTGAACCTGATTTAAAAGTTGTCCACATCACAAAATACCTTTTAGGGGGGGGGGTGTTGGGTTTGATTTAATTATGGATGTGTTCATAATGGTGTGTATTAAGACCCTATAATTTTTTTGAGTAAAACATATATATATATATATATATATATATATATATATATAGTTATGTATGAAAATAATTGTCCATTTTTAATCAAAAATGATATTTCAAGAATATAAAAACTACTACAATACATGATCATTTTTGGACACCTTAAAGAATCAACCCCATTAATATGTTCTTTTCTTGATGGTAAAATATTGGGTTTTCCCAAGTAGATGGTAAGGAAATATACAACCTTTGGGTGAAAGCATGTTACATTAATTTTAAATATTTAAATTAATTTTTATGATTTTTTTAAAAACCTAATTTTGATTATAGTCAAATCAAACATAGTTAGTCATTTCAAACAAATGGATTTGATTCCATAGTCATCTTAGTTGCGATGCTACTAGCAAAAAAAAAACCTTGTTTTCGTAATAATGTCAATTTATTTAATTTATCTTAATTATTTGACACCTTTACATAATCTTATTACCAACAAAATTGGCCCACTAACCTTAACTTATCAAAATTGGATAGGCATCCACAACCATTGAACACACATGAACTTGCATTACATTAGGAATTGGTGCCAATAAAATTTCAAGTTGATGTTGGGAACTAAATATTAAATACATTTAAAATCCTATTTGGTTTCAAAATCCATATAAAATTATGGTTTTTTGAAAGTTGATTGGTTCATGTTTAAATCTCGTGGAAGTGGAAGGTTGAAGCCAAATCTTTCACCTTTTTAATGTTTTCATTTTTCCTTTTACCTTTCCTACCCCTTTTTAATTTTAACCCTAGAAATGAAATCCCAACATGGATGGGCATAAAAACAACATTCCTATGTAAGCATGGAATTTCATGATGGTTCGACATGTACTGATAATGTTGATTGGTTTCAAGTTTTTGACTGTCTTTTGAGTCTAAGAACTGGGCCCCACAAGTTTACATGGGATAAGACCCACCTCAAAACTAGTCTTAAATCAAAGAGTTCCCCAAGGTTCAAACAAGGACTTGGCCTTGGAAATGTAAAGGTCAATTAAACCTAGCCTTATAAATGACTTGGTGGTCTTAAAGGCTTATGTATGAGGTTTGGATCATCATCACAAAGTTACTAACTTTCATAGGTTTGTACAAGTTTAATTAAAATATAAATTGTATCAAGACATCACAAGTAAAAATGACACATCATATATATATATATGTCATTTTTAAACCTTGAAAACCATGGATTTTGTATGAACATATTGTTTTACAACTTTGATATGAATTATATTGAAATTTTGTAATATTGTAAGTTTGTGATGATGGGTTTAAATAGAGGTTAAGGTTTTAGGTTGAGATAAGGTTTACGATTCCCAAATTCCTAAGCTCATCTTGTCATTTGGTTGCAAGCTAATAGTGTGCTTTAAGATTGTCTCTTCCATAATAATAAATACTTAGTATTGTGATTTTTAAACGACAATGAAACATATAATCTCCCTTAATAATGAATCCATTGTTGTATCCCTTCTCAATCACAAGATAATTGTTTGTTTTTTGGATTATAAGAAAGGATGTGGAAAATGATCACTGAAAATCATTTAAAGAGATTTCCATTTAGAAATCAAAAGATCTTTTGGAATGCAAAATTGTGCTACTTTAACTTTGGTTGTCAGAATTCATCTCCGTTTGTCTATGGTCTTCGGCATCAAATCAAGGTTTAGCCATTACTAAGAGCATCTCCACAGGTGCTCAGTATGTCACTCTGGATAATAAAATTAAATGTCTAAGTTTAGCTTTTTTTTTTTAAGCAACCCCACCAATAAAATCGTAACCGGAACTGCATATACGTGGGGACTACTAATAGCAAACCACCTGGACCATCATTACGATCGACCAATCAGAAATACTGAGCCGCAGTCGTGTCCAATTTATTACACTCTTTTTTGGAGGTGCACAACTGTATTGTCCCTTTTACCGGCCACAACACGCTGTACGAATTTGGTGCAGGAAAACCAATTTCCTGAGCTAAACCGGCACATTTTGACTTTTTCTAAATAAATTGTACTGTCTGGAGTCACATACTGTGCACTGGTGGAGATGCTCTAACAAGATTTATCTTGGGCAAGTTCGCAACCAGTGAACAAACACTCAATTATTTTAAATATGTTTTGCACATGACAATTAGATCTTAACAAGGATTTAATATTGATCTTGTGTCATATGACTGGCCTTGAACCTAGCCTTGCAATTTGTTGTCACATTTAGGCTAGAACTGGCCCCATGTTGAACCTGAAATTGTAAGTTCTTATAAAGATTGGGCTTGTTACACCTAAAACCATTGGTAGAGAAAATTCAACCTAGCCTAGGAATTGACAAGTTTTAGTTTTCAAAATATTCCTTACACTTGTAACTAGAGGGTCTTGCATCTCACCAAAACAAAAACTCTAGACCCAAACCTAACAATTCTTCTAAACACCAAGAACCAACCAACAATGGTTATTAGTTATTACCATAGTTGTAACATTGCAATACCTTCGCCTTTGTCAGTCATATAGTGGAATGAAGAAAATGGTTGTCCTCATTATGGAGGGAAATGGAGCACCAAAATAGAGTTGTATGGGCACAGAAGTCACTTCATGGACAGGCAACATTCGGATGGCTCTTTAGTGAATATATTCAAGCAATGAACAAGTTTACTTCTGCACCCATTGGAATCTGCATTGCAAATGCCAGTTTCAATAACTATCCAATGTGTTGGACGCATGTGCATTGCTATGTTTCCATCAGGTTCATGGAATTCTTCTAGTCTGTGAAATTTATTGAAAGGCAGGTACAGGAGGGGTTGGGGAAGGAGGAAAATCTCCAGAGTTTGAAACAGCCTTGCTAGTGTTTAGAAAATTGTGCAAGTATCCAACTTCCACTTCCTTACCTAGGTGATTGATTATTGACTTGTATTCATTTAAGTGGTAGTGGCTACCGTTAAACCACAGAATAAGCAAGGGCAATTAGGGAGAGAGAGAGAGAGAGAGAGCTGGCTGGTTACCGGGCATACCCTCATTAGAATTTGAGATGCCCACTTTTCATTCACACAGAAAGTAGTTATGAAATATTCATGCAAGCAGCTAAGGGTTGCAGAATCATTGGGTCAATGAGAGCCCAGGGTGGTACCTTGTGCTAACTAGTCAAGTTCTAAGATCTATGGAGCAAAAGTTCCAAGTTTTGTTGAACTTGTCACTGGATAATCTGTCTCTTTTCAAAATTGAATTCAAACATGATGATGAAACCCTGCCAAACTTTATAAACAGGTTCAGGTTCTCCAGGTGGTTCTAAATTCTTTGCGCAAATGACTGAACCTGGTCACTAAGCAAATGGAAGTTCAAAGGTCATGGGTTGTAAGTCACAACCCGACAGCTAATCAGACCATTCAGATTCAGGGGAGGGATGGTTATGTAATCAGGATGCAAAATGAATTTGATCAGCAAAGTAACCTAATTTGATCAGCTAGCTCTCCAACTGTCACCCACAAAGTGATTCTCAGTTGAGTTGAAGCCAAAATTGTATCTCAAATACTAGACTGATGTGAATTCCCCTTCCCTTTCTGCAGAGCCAGCAAAACTTTCAAAAACATTACTTCAATCTTCAACAAGGTTAACCTAACTCCTAAATATCAGGGGGACAAATCAATCCAGTCCGTTCTTTTCAGCGTATTTTCATCTTTCTTTGATGTTTAGGGGTTAATGAACTCTATTCCTGCAACCCATTTCCAACCACATCTGAACAAGTTTTGGGATTATTAGGTAGGTTCAGGTTATGAGTCAGGTTCTAAGATCTATGGAGTGGAAGTTTCAAGTTTTGTTGAACTCATCGTTGGCACCTAGCTGGATAATCCATCTCTTTTCAAAATTGAATTGAAACCTGAATCGAGGTGCTATCTCATTTTAAACAGGTTCAGGTTCTCCAGGTGATTCTAAATTCTTTGTGCAAATGAGTGAAATTGAAAGTTTTAAAAATCCAAAGAATCAATCTCAATACATAACCAGAGGATCCATCAAAAACATTAAAAAAAGTAAGAGCTGGGATCAAAGGCTCCTTTTGGAATCGAAGAACCGGACAACACTGATCATGATAGCCAGAGCTCTGGAAAGATGAATGAGCTGCCACCATAATACATGGGATTGAGAAGGACCGCAACACCATGAAAGTGCATTAGACAGAACTAGAGTCAAGGAGATGACACTACAATTTGAGCTTGCAGACTCTTCAGGGGCCTGGTCATAGAGGATTTCTTTCTCAAATGTTCTTGTTCCAGCCAGTGCAGATGTAAAATAGTTCTGAATGGCCAAATTTAAATAATTTTCATTGTCCAAATCAGTGTTGGACTTTCAGTTGGGAGTTTTGAACTCCTTGTTCTTCAAAATAAAATTATAAGAGATGCGGCGATGCCTATAGACAGCAGACATTGAGTGTAACCATGTCACTGGTGACCAGATGCAAATGACTCCACCTGCTTCAACACGAGCTAATTCCTCTGTCCAATGACAATGTCAGCAAGATATTACTGCCAAAAAATATAGTCTCATGTGTCCCATTTTCCAGGCAAAGGGACATGGTTTGCCCCAGTGGATGTACCAAACTTCTACATATGAAGGTTTGTGCAATTATCATCAACAGGCCAGAATGTAGTAGAGATCCACAAAAGTTTTTATACTTTGCTGAAAGTAAAGAAAAGCATGCCCCAAGAACATTCCAGAACCCAGGAAGTCACACTTTTTAATGGTGCTTCAGACTCCAATAAGGTTATGCACAAGAATCACTTGAATTCAAACTGTTGTTAAGCCCAAAAATATCAATTATAGAAATCCATTTCCATGGAAGATGAACAAAAACTGCACTAACATTTTTTATTTTGGGGATTTGTATTTTGGTTTTTGAATTGACACTTACCTATTGTTTCCTGCATCACATATTTATCAGATTGCAAAAGAACTCTCCACAGCAACACTTTGAAGGTAACTCAACAATGAGTGCAGTCATAATCTTCCAAAAGTCACTACTAAGTGTTAGACCATCACCTGCATCAGGATTAGTGGTGACAAGCTGCCATGACTACCCACTGACTTCATTAGCTCTGGGCAGGAGTGTAGAGAAGTATACAATAATATGCAAACAATTTCAGGCAAATTGTTTCTCTCTCTCCAACCAAAGTGAAACAAGAAAAAGGGAAAAACAAAAGGGAAGTAAAGTGAAGAAATGAGCTTTATAGTGTTTTCAGTTGGAACTATTTATTCAGTTTTACACACTTTTGTATCTATTATATGTCCTTCATAAGATTTCCTGTATAACCACTATGCATATCTGTATGAAGAACAACAACACCTCTTCCAAAGTTCCATGTATGAATTCATATGTGCAAAGTTGGCTTTCAAGTTGGCACTATGAGAATCAATAGAACTTTTTTTTAAATGATGTTGTGAATTGATAATGTCCAGAAAAGAAGAGCTGGGCATGATGAGCAGTTGTACTCCTCTCTAGTACAACAGTTTTTCCATAGATGTAGTAAGTGAATCTCTATTTGATATCAATTGTTTTCAATACTTACATGTGCAACAATTGAGTGCAACTGAGCTGCATATTGTCCTCCTGAGTAACATGGAAGGAGTCCACCAACATTCTTGACTCTTTGTACAAGCATTCTCTTCCTCACCCCAGTTAAGACCTCCAAACATCATTGAAACAACTCCTCATCATTTGTTGATTGAAACAACTCCCTTTCATTTTATTAATTGAAACAACTCCCCTTCATTCGTTGATTGAAACAAACTCCCCATCATTTGTTGATTGAAACAACATCCCGTCATTGGTTGATTGATTCGCATGCTGGCTGGAATTCTACAGCAATGGTCCATCCTGAAGTGATTCAACACTGCTATATTGTAACAAGTCGCTCTGCTGCTGCCCTGCCCCTTGCAACAGAGGTTGAAACCAGCAACAGTTAAAATAGGAAATGTTTTGTCACCAGGTTCCCAAAAGATGGAGCTCACAGTGAAAGTAAACACCTGATGAAAATTGTGGGACCAAATGAAGACTACATTGTTCGGGAAGTAGTCTTTTCCGTATTCTTTCCCTTAGAAGACTCAGGCCCTAGCCAAAATTCAAGTCATTCAGTGAGGAGCTGTTGTTCTCATTCCAAATGGAATTGAAAGTTGTAAGTGAGAGGATTAAGGCTGAGAATATCCCATGTAGTGTCGGAAACGGCTGTTAGGTCGTCGTAATGTGCGAGGGTTTAGCGACGATGTGTAATTTCCCGTGGCGGGAAACCTTGAATCCATAATTGTTGCACCCGAAGACTCAAGTGCTGATGCAGGCACTGCTGAAGGGCCAAAGAATGTTTGCGTCCGTATGGGAGGGGTTTGTTGCCCAGAGTTTTCTAAAAGTAGCCGTGAGTCTTCCGATGTGGTGGAAGCTGGAGACATCGATGCCGCCCGGTGTGATGAGGGACTCTCCTCCTCGTCTCGGCTGGTGAATGATCTCGTTGACGTTCTCTTATGTGTATTAAGCGCGGTTGACGCAGCAATGACTTGCAATAACATGATGAGTCCCATCTGGTTCAATGTCCATGGTGATGTATTGATTACATTTCCAACAACCGCTGCATCGTTGCCGCTGCCGCCGCCCACTGCAGTCGCAGCACTTGTCATTCCGTAAACCGAGTTTCCAGCTGTCTCCACGGCTTCCACCAGTTTCGCAAACGCATCGACACTGGCAACCGCTACATCGTCTGAGGAGGAATGATCTGAGATATTAGAAATATCAGTGGCATTTACATCCAAGCCGAAACTGCAGCTTGCGACATGCTGTGATGCGTTGATAGCCCCTTTGAGAACACTCATCGACATTATCTTTGCAATTGCAGACATGCGACGGGCTTGCTGCATTCGTTTCAGCATCCGTGGGCGCACTCCTCTTCCCACTTCCGCACTCGCTCTTATGCTATGGGTCGTCGTTATGCTGCCATGATCAGCGGCCACTGCTATGCTTGACTTGCTACAGATTTGTTGTGCAATTTTTGAACTCGTCGATTCCACATCTGGTGCCATTGCTGTCCAATAGTCTGCAATATTGCTTCTTCCGTCGCTGCCCGAAATCTGGTGCTGCGCTGCAGAAACACACAACATACGATGTACAACTACAAGATATCAATAAAGTTCAACCCTGCACACAACTCCTCACAAACTCCCTGGAGATGTTCAATCCGTATGAGACTATGAGTAGTAGAGATTCTGAACAAACCCTTGAAGAGAAAATTACCAGCTGCCGCGATTTCCTGATGAACTTCGAAGGTACAATAGTGGTTCATGACAGCTTCTAGCTGCTGGAGGACTTCTACAGGAGTTTCAGCTGGGAAGAGTAGGCCATACACCATTAAACCAGGCAGAGCAAATGTGTAGTGCCGATTCCACACCTTCAACGCCGGTGCGTCTTTCCCGATCGGCCATTGCACTTCTCCCACTGCCGCTACAATGGCTGCCAGTGGAGAATGTTCCTGCTTCACCAACCGCAGCGAGAAATCGCCCTTCTGCATGAGCACGCTCTCCTCTCGATCTATTAAGAACAGTTGTGCCCCGCTGATTTTCACCATTTCTGTCTCGCTACCCATTGGATCAACCTCCACAGCACCAGATTAATCTACACTGTAAATGGATTTTCGTGAGAATGCCTCTAGAAAGATTGCAGTTTCAGACCTGCGATGTACCATAACGTGGTGAGCTTGGGTGCTGCAGCTGTACTCCTCCCACCCGCAAAAGTTTCTCAATCACGGGACCAAGCTGGAAGTCGCCAAATTTGGAACCAGAGAGAGTTTCCCACGGTCGGTGGTGATCTGCACAAATTCTCTTCTTTTTAGTCCAGAAGAGTCACGCCATCTCTCTCCTACTCGCTGGAGGGTTGAAGTTTCACAGTTGTTCTACTTTAGCAGCTGCACACAGCCTGTGATCAGCATACAATTTCGTCTGCAAGTGAAGGCAGACTTAACAGACAGAAAATGAGAATAAGCAATTGCACCAAAATAGAGAGACTTTTCACATAGATCTGCCTCACCTGGGCTGCGAGGAAAAACAAAGCTTCACCAAGACTTCCTGCTCCCAGTAAGAAGAACACAAGTAAAATATTGTCAGATTCAAGCTTGCACACAATCAAAGTAAGGAGCAGCAAACTGATCAACCACAAATTGCCTCAAGGAAGCAACTTTATGTGGGTCAGAAGGTCGCAATTCTCACTTTCAAAATTGGAAAACTCAAAATTTCTTTTCGATCATCGATTGTCTCTATCTATCAGGTCTCTCTCCCATGATGTTCGCATCATCATAGCTCGCATCATCATAGCTTAGATGTCGCGTCGTAGAAAGTCTAACTAACGAGTATCTCAACTAATCAACCCTAAGTAGGTATGTGCAGGCAACAAGAAGAAGGCGAAGTTCTTCTACAAAGAAAGACATCGAGACCCGATGTAGAAAACCTGTATGTCAAAAACACGCTTGTACAAAACTTCCGTCACAAGACTTACACAAGCCAAAGATATCAAAGAAACTTACTTCCTGCAGTGTTTGGATAAGAGCAGCGCACAGACAGAAGAAAACAAGAAAAACAGAAGCTGAGAATGACTACAAAGAGAGCAGGTACGCATTGGGTACGATGGCGATGGCAGCAATAACCAAAGATTAGCCAAGCGTAAGCGAGGCCCATATAAAGGGGCCAGCACAGCCATGATATACCTGAAGGTGGCCATGCGCTGTAGGGACACGTTGCTGTTTCGCTGCCAGCGCATGCACGAACACCGCGGCAACAGTTTAATCACTTCATTTGACCACCGAACCTCTGTCCCTCTCCAATTTGCTTCCCTAAATCGCTCTGGTTCAGACGATTTCCTGCTCGCGTCGTCATCTGCACACCGCTTGATGAAGCAAAAGGCGAGCTAGCGAAGAGGTTGGGGGGGGTAAGGGGAAAGGAAAAACATCACAATGAACACTCTCTCCGACATCTCTCTCTACGTTTGTGTGCTGAACCACCGCACACCCTCATGCACCCATGAATGTGTGTGTGTGTGTGTGTGTGCGCGCGCTCAAATCTGTTTGGAAACTGATGTGAATTTTTGTGTGCTGAACAGTGCAATTCTGCTGATCATTCATAAACACGAGGGAGCTCTCATGCATCTTCACCGATGCATGTCTTCCACTGTGCGCATTACTGATCAGTTTGATCACGTTTCCAGATCCCCAGCCTGGGACCACCTGGACCTGGGATCAGCTTCGGATCACAGGGCCCCTGTAGGCTGTGATGGGTTGGGTAACCAGCAAGAGGTTCGTTGGTTACTGGAAATAGCTCTAGGTGCTGGAGAGCCTAAGGTACTTTCGGTAACCTTGAGCCGACTATCAAGCATAACCAGTGTTGGGCAGGTACCTGCTTTAGCTGGTTAGAATGGGTGGTCCAAGTTTTGGCTACTTAAAATCAAACCAGAATCAAAATCCAACCAGAACCGAATCTGATTTTGGATCTGGTTCTGGAACCAGTACAGGTCTAAAACCAGATCCAGTACTGGAGTAGGAGGAACTGGACCCAGACCCAGTAGGAATTGGAATCAGAATTGGAATTTTTGAAAATCTTTTTTTTTGGGAGGAAAAAATGACTAGAACCAGGGGTCATCTGGTTCTGGATTGGTTTACTCGGAACTGAGTCTGATTTCCAAAACTGGAATCAGAACTTTGAAATTCTTTTCAAGAACTGGATCAAATTCAAGCTCAGGAGTTCCAATTTCTTGTGGAATTGAAACTGCCTTGAATTTTGTTAAAGAACCGAAACCAGAGGTGGTTTCTTGGTAGGTAAAAGTCAAGAACTGTCCAACACTGGAGATTAACCTATCATTCTAAGGTTTAAGAGGAACAGTGTAACCCTCCTATCAACAGATGAGAAGCCACGTAACCCCTCTTCTCAATGGATGAAAACTCATATCTGGCATCTTGTCTGGATGATGCACATCCACAGGAAGCAAAGAATTTGCTCGTTTGAGTTGGGGTAGCCTAGCACAAATTAGTTCTTGGCTGATAGGTAATTAGATTTTGGGTCAAATTTAGGTTACAATTAGGGCACAATTATTAATTAGGTTAGATTTCAAACTGTCATTTATCCAATTCTTGCTGGATATTTGGTTGTGTAAATTAATTGGGTATTAAAGGCCCCCTTTGAAAGCCATTTCAAGATGAGACCAAAGAATTTGCTCATTTGAGTTTTGTGTAAAGCAAATTAGTTCTTGGCTGATAAGTGGTTTTATTGTAGCTGAAGATGAAGTGTTTAATCTAAATATCAACCCACAGCTATAGGTACACCATCATGGCAATAAGCCATATCAACACCATGAGAAGGCTTTCTACTTGATAATTACGCTTGTTCATTACCAGTATTGGGTGTTTACCTGGTTTGGAGAGTTGGAACTGCTGGTTCCAGTTTAAACCATACCAGAATTGGGTTGAGCTTTCTGGAATTGGTTCCAGAACCGGAATCAAAATTTATCTTTTTGAAGAATCAAACTTGGAATTGGATTTCCTGTTCCATTTATGTGTGGAGCTGAAACCAAAACTGGAGCTCAGATTTTTGGGAAAGAAACTAGTTAGAACCAAGGTCTAACCAACGGATAATTAGTAGTTAACTTCCTGCTCCAATTTTGGATTACCGAGAACTGGGTCTGATTTTCAAAACCAAAACTAGATTCTGAATTTTTGTTTTCAAGAACTGAACCCAGAACCGGATTCCCAATTCTTTTTTTGTGTGGAATTCAAATTGAAATAATTTATTATTTGGAATTGAAATAAAAAAATCATAACAATGTCAATTCCAATTTAAAATGTAATAGCACCCTTGGTTCAGGTTCTAATTCTATTTTGAAAAGAGTATTGCTCGGTTAGGTTCCAATGACAATTCCATCAAAACTTGAAACTTTTGATCAGGAATCTTACAACTTTACCTATAGCCTAGACCTGAACTTGTCAACATTGGTCTAAACCAATGCAAGACACTAAATACCCCCCCATTGAACTCTGTTTGGCACTTGTTCCAGGTCACAATGCCCCACCACCGAGCCTTCCATGTCACACATGCAGGCCCCTCTCATCGTTGTCTGTAGAACATCTCAATCACCATCAACCACCTACCATCGTTGTCATCAATGGAAAGTTTTTGTGTTCTGCTGGCAAGTCAACCCAACAGAGATTTTCTTCCCCATCAATTACAAGTTTGGAATGTTTTGTTACATGCTTGAATAATAAATCTTCAAACAACTAGGGAATTTGAGTAATGTGTAAAAAATGGGTTTGTTCGAAATCAAATTTAAAATCCATCTAACATTAACAGATTTGGGATAAGGTTCTGGAGGCACCCACAACCAAGCATTTGAAAGTGGAATAAACCTAATAGGTACCTTGAAACCAAACCTCATCTTTTCTAATTGAGATTAATGTTTTGCTTTGAAACCCATATGCAAAACTTGTTTTTGATCCCCGACATTTTGCTGCCTATCTTCAGGGTTTGCTAACCTTGCTTTGCTTATCAAGATCCAATGCTTTTTCAATGTTCTTTCCAATATCCTCGCTTGCAAACTCCGGTCAAGTTTCCAACCTAAGATTTTAATTCTGCTTATTTGTATTTTATAAAAATTGAATACATTTGTGTTTTCATTTTTGCTATATTATAGCAACCCACATTTGAGGGTTCAACTTTTTGACCTTGTTCTGAGGGAGGAAGAAACTGCAACAGAATTACTATTGCTCAAATTCCACTATAAAGGAGTTAGGGTTTATTGACCTTATTTTCTTGCTAGAAATGCAGTAGGATTCCTTAGATATGGAATTCAGTGTCTTTTGCATTAGAATGTTAATTTTGCTTAGTCTTCTTCATAAAGCTTCCAAGTGTCTATCTTGTAAGAAATTTCCATTCTTTAATATATATATTTTTTAATGTAATGTCAAACCAAGATTATTCCAAGGTGGTTGTGGATGATGTAGGAATCCCGAAAATCTTGCAAGATGAACCTTTTGTTGCTTCGAAGAAAAGGGATTTAATGAAGCTTTGAAGGAGATTGTGCAATGACCTCCTCTCGGACCATTCCAAAAGGATCATATCACATGGTTACCTCATCTTACACGTTGGCACGGTCTTTATAAGAAGACTAAAATTGCAATCATTCCATGGGATCAACTTGAGGATTTTGTGCAAGGCGAACAAAACAATCCAAAATTTCCTTGCAAATTTATAAGGACAAAGGAGCACAAGCTTTGCAATCCCCCAAACACATTGACACACCCAAGAACCAACTCCGCATCGCTTGTTATTAGGTGAGGAAATAAATAGCAAAACATTTTATCTATGTTAATCTTTGTTTTGTAGTTTTGTTTTGGCTTAAGTTTCCGATGTGTATTGTTTTGGTTCTTCAATTTTGGCATAGTTAACCATATTGCAATTTTGATAATGTTGGTTGTCACATTATAATATATTCCTTCCAATCTCCCTTTTCTTTTTGAATTATATGTTGATTCTAAGATCTTGTGAAAGTTTGTTACTAAGCAACCTTTCATGATGTATAATTTGAATTGAGGTATTAATTGTCCCAGTGTAACATGACCATTCACATATCAATTTAACAAATAACTTAATATTATGTGGATGATTTTGCTATTCATGGCTTGTTATGAATTTGGAGTTCATTGTCTATGTCATAGTGCTACAGAATCTCTTGTAACTTTGGACCTGAAAACTACACCAATGTTATCCCAGATGACATGCAGAAGCTATTATTATTTACACAACAGAAACGAAAGCATCACCAAGTGAATGGAACAACTAGCAAAAAGAAGGGGAAAAAGGCTTTGTTGGAATTCTCGAAATCCAACCATCAAGCACAACAGAACACTCTTATTTTAAAGACAATGTTTGGTATGTCCATTAAGCATGGTTGTCAAAAAGCTTTCATTGCAAAGCAACCATATTTGGACCAAAACCTTTGTCAATTGATGTACTTGAATGCAAAACATAAAAACAAGGAAGGTGGAGTATGCCATGGGAAAGATGTTGTTGGAAATTAGCATGCTTTAGGTTCCCAATTGTTAGATGGTATGAAGGCTCACCTAATGGGGCTACTAAGGCAAGGCCTATCCCCAGCTCAAGTAATGACTCATCACAAAAGGCATGTTAGAGAGATGGCATTAAAAAATGAACCTGTGACTCAAAACACCTTTGCTCTCCTGTTTGATGTGAGAAACTTGGCAAAAAAACGAGTTGATGAACTATGGCAAAAACACCGCACGGACCCCATCAATATGTGGGTTCTAGAAGATCTAGATTCGGTTTTCTTTTATGTTGAACATGCCCCTATGGACATCAATTCACAAACCCAAGATGACACTCCGTTCACATTGGGAATCCAAACTCCATGGCAATTGGAAGTTATGCAAAAATTTGGGCATGGCAATGTAGTATTTTTTGATGCAACATTTGGCAAACAAGGTACACCCTTTTTTGTTATTGTATGAAATGGCACATCATTAATATGTTCCACAACATTGTAACTAATGTCGGTGTTATGTTCTTTGTAATACCCTTTGTACACCCTAATGGTGTTTGATGAATGGCAAAATGGGATACCGGTTGCATTCATTGTCATTGGAAAAAGTTGAAAAAGTGATCTTGACCTAGTTCTCTGAGCACTATCAGAACATATGCCAAACAATTGGATGCCTAATGTTATCATTGTTGATAATGCTCAAGATGAAATCAATGTGTTGAGGTTTGATTTCCCTAAATATACATATAAGTTCATTACTTGCTTATTGTAATGCATACTTTGTTGTAGAACCAAATAGTATGGTAGATCATTCTTTGTTGCACATCATGTTTTGGCACAAACTATGTTTGTTTTGCAGAGCAAATTAATTTTCATCAAAGCATGTTCTATTTCATGTTGACTTCACATCCACATACATTTTATTAAACTACTATAATAACTAATTTTTATAGATTTTGTTTTCCCATGCAGCAATGTTTGGCCAAGGGCCAAAGTTTTTTTTATGTTTGTGGCATGTGCACAAAGCATGGGTAGAAAATGTTGTAAACAAAATTCCAACAATGTAAAACCAAACAAAAGTATTATCGGCTTTGGGCCAAATAATGTATTCAAAAGCTTGTCCACTAGATCATGATCATGTTTTGTGGGCACAACTACAAATAGACACCATGGCAACCAAATACCCCAATGCATCTTGATTCATTGAATAATTTAAAGACCATTGGACACATAAAGCGACAATGTGGTGTGTTAGCAATCACAACATTCCACATGCAGGGCAGGACACCAATGCGGTTGTGGAATTATTCCATAACAACATGAAATGAATCTTCATGTCTTCCAAAAAATGATTTATTGGACGTAGATTAAATTGGCTAACTTTTCATCTTGTTGAAGATGTTTTTACTCACTATTGGTATAATGTACAATGCAAGTTTTTTGGGTATGTGAAAAACAAGAAATAAGAAAGCATTGTTGCTTCATCAATGTTAAGGGCACAAGATATTCCAGATTCCAACGTCTTGTTATGTCCTGATGGGGAGGACATTACATATGTCACATCCATCAACCACACACCCAAAGTATGGACCATTCACATTTCGTCATCTAAGTGGCCATAATGCAATTGCCCACTTGCAAAATAAGGGATTGCATGCAAACATGTCATGAAGGTGTTCAAAATGCTACACCCTAACATTCCTAATGGTGCCATTATTAAGGATACAAGCACATTCCATGGAGTAAACAAATGTCCTCCCATAGTTGGACACATGGTTTGTGATGACCTACGTGATCAACAACCTAACATTGACCCAAAAAATGAAAACATTGGTTTCTTGGAGATGACAACCACTATTGCCTAGGTCAAATATGTCAACCTAAGGGAACTCATTGACCAAGTATTTCATGACATAAAAACCACTACCATTGAATTTCCGACGTTGCAACCACATTTACTCTTGGGATTGAAGGTGTTGAAAGGTAAACAACAAGACATGATAGTTAGGTGGATTGCTGGTCTTGAACACGTAAACATAAACCCTTTGTTTCCATCTATTCCTAATGATAACACATTTAGATGGCATAGAGGAATCCTAAAACCCCATGCTTAAAAACGGAATCACCTAAAGGACAGAGAAACTAGGCACATGCACATTTAGAAACCAAGGGAATCCAAGATACCGAAAGGTGATATGGATCTGTAATTGCAAGTTACTAAAATTTTTTGTACCTACATTACAATTTTTATTTAAGCCGTATTTTCTATTATTATTTATGTATTGTTTTGTGGGACTCCATACCATTGCCATAATCTTTTAGTGATATGCATGTTAGAGAACATTGTTTTATGACAATTGTATTTAAAACTTGTAATGATTGCTCCAAGACACCATTGTAGACATACTGGTCTATGAGCCCTTGTATTCATGACCAATAAATGATCAAGTGACATTCTATGTATTACTACAACACAACCTATGGCAATAACTGGAACTACATGAAGAACAAAACATTATAAGATGTATGAGCAACAATGCCAAAAAAACATTATCACCTAAACACCTGTTGGCATTTCCAAATCAACCCAAACTACCAAGATGGGAAGCACCCTTTAGAATCCCACTTTCCCTTGGACTATAACCACATTGCTATCACATAATATTTTGCAAATGTAGAAATATAAAGACTTGTTAAATTGTAGCACAATACATACTACATTCTGTCCACCTATAGAAATTCACGGTTTCAATATTTATTAACATGTGCTAAACCTTTCCAAAACCATCAACTTTCATAATCCATAGCACCAAACCTAAAGCACATATAATTATTGGAAATTCTCTCGAAACACACAAAACACACTATACCACTATAGTCTACTTCTAGGTATGATTATGTTGTTGTTGCTACAAACCCATCTCAGACTTAATGTTTTTTGTTGAACATTAGCTAGCAGAAGACACCAACTTCCTAGTTCTGCCACTTTTATGAAATGTTGAAACAAATTGTGTTGATGTTGATCCCCCACCACTAGTTACAGCTCCCAAATCAACAACCCAAATTGTGTTTGCAAAATTTGACATACACAACATCTATAATATAGCATTCACTAGAATTGAGTGCATTGTAATCGCATTATCCCTTGAAAACCAAGTTGGTGTCACCTGCAATGAACAAACAATTACAAGATTCAAAATGTAAATAATCTTGTTTTCAATTACAACAAAAACTCTTGTGGGTTGGGTAAAGGAAATTGCACCTTAATGTTAGGTGCATTATTTTGATACATGTAGTCGACATATTTGGTCATGAATTTCATGACATAAAACCCACACTCCCAATCAGATAGTTGTTATGGTCCATCAAGCCACACCCAATTGTTCTTTGATATTGCTCACTTCCATTCAGGTGTCCTTAACAATTTACCTTGTGTAACAGCCCATATTTTTGCAAAAAAACAATGCACACTTGCAGATTAGAAAATGTTGGTAGTCTTGAGAGGGTCATAGTGCATAAAATGGGAAACACTCATTACAATTACACTCCAATGGTTAGCATATTGAAGAGGGACCAAGACCTCTCAAACGTTGGAAGGCACTTTGAACTTTTTCCTCACGAAATTCATAACACTATCCTTTGACTCCCTTTTTATTTTTGCCCAAATTTTCACCATATCCCACATATAAGGATGGGTGATATATGAGTCCGTTTGTGACATATGGTTGTGTGTATACCACAATTTAAAGAAATCCAATGCATATGTAGACAAGTAACCGATAGTGATATCTAACAATGAAATATTAGCATCAATTTTTGGTTTTAAATAATCACCTAATATGACAAACTCCACGGCATATTTGCTAGTCCCACCTTTGCTACTAATGAAATCCACCACTATTATTGTTAACTTGCAATAACAACCAATGCTATTGAATAGAACATCTAGCTTTGGGATTATTTTTTCCAGATATATAACCTCTAGCATGTTTTGCCCATGTAAAATGTTTGCAATATGGAAAAAAAAACAACACAAATACTTCATATTTGGAATATGAAACTCAAATGGAATTGTATTTGAATCATAAACTCTAGCAATTTGTTGTCTTGACACATTTGAATTGGTAGATGTTGATTTGAACTTAACATGTCTTCTATAGTAAACCTACAATTAGTGACAACCAAATGTATAAACTTGAAGTGCTACTATTTGAAGTTGTGATAGTACTTACAATTGTTTTCCAGAACTTGATGAATCTTTCATTTGAAGTCCATCATCTACCTACTATTTCCCATAATCTATCGTAGTGGCAAAAGATGGGGCAACCACATTAGGATTGTTATCATGAACTAGGGCCTGATAGGAATTGGTCATCTTAGATAAGTGCCTATCTTGGGAAGATATGTCATTCAAATTTGGGATTGGTTTGATAGGGTTATGTGAAGACTACTTTGGAGGCCACAACCCAAGAAATAGGGACGGCGTCCTCCTAAAACCAGCATGGGTTGCTAACAAGGAATTTGATAGGATGGGTGTTGCAAGACTTGGATTATTCACATATGATTATAAGTGAACATGATCATCAGGTTTATAGTCCCACTTAAGGCTATCACCAAAGGCTACCCTGACAAATAAATCCAACCCATAAGCTAGTGCAACTTCATTCTTGCAAGTGGGTTGGCCATGGGAGGACTAATCAGAGCGGATGGGTTGCTGCATAATAACTTCTGCATTTTGAAGTTATGTTGACGTTTTGGTACCTTCTACATAAGATGGAACAAGTATGAAAGGTCAAAAATGGAATTGTGAAAATTAAAGAACCTACATGTTTAAATCCAAACTTATATTGGAAGTAATGTTCTATGTGAAATTTCTATTAAAACAATTGTTTACAAGAAAAACAACAAGTGCAAAAGTAGTGAAGTAAATACTTGGTCCAGGATTGCCCTACAATCATGCCCAACATTAGTGTTGCACCACATGTCTTCCAACTCTTTTGCCATTCTAAGATTGAATAAGTCTGAAATTGTTCTATGAACGATCTTGGACATGAATCATTGGATCTTCTCAACAATTAGATTCTACATCTGCAAATCAAATCCAAGTAGCCCAAATAAATCTTGCCGACATTGAGTAATATCTTCATGACACTAGCATAATTTGGGAAACCATAGGAAACTGAAGTCAAGAACATCTTGAATTGCTATGGTTAACCTAATAAGTGTCCTTGTTCACGACACTAATGTAGGATGTTGTGTAGAGTTAATCCCTTGTTTGCATGAGCAACTGGATGTAGTCTTCCAAATATAGATTTGCAAAACAATTTGAATGTTCAGACTATGTGCAAGCATTCTATATCCAATGCTAACTACTATGATTCCTTTTCCACTTCAACGATGATGTTTTGTAGTTTTGCTTTTGTGTGTTCCATGGGCATTGAGGACCAAAGTCTAAAGGATACCGTTTCAATAGGTGGTGCAATGGTGACCAACCCCACCTTGACTTCTCCTCATTAACTTTCAGTTGTTGGACAAAAAATTTCAATTCCTGTAAAACATACTTTGTTTTTTTTATTTTTTTGAATGATTTTGTGGCATTCACATTATTTGCATCATACTTTTTTTTTGTTACAAATATTGTAGATACTCTCGGAGGCATTTCATTTCAATGAACCTTTGCATGGTGTTTTCTCCACTCCCTTTAGATGTCCATGCATTTAGGGACTGTTTGACAATGTCTAAAATTTGGGTTATCCTTTCAATCCCTCCAACAACTTATGGGATCAACAACAACAAGTAAGAAATTAAATAAAACTAAAGCAAATGATAAACCAAAAAGGTACAAAAGTTGTAGAATATTCATTGGTGGATAAAGAAACCAAATGCTAAAACAATCATGTTACCTAAAGTGCCATATGTTTTAGTTTCATTAAAAGCACCATAGTGTCTTCTAGTTTTTCCAATAGTTTTTTATCCATGACAATATCTGTCTCCAACAGTAGAACATAAAGCCCAATAATCTTGACTTACAAAGGAGGAGGAGGTAGCCCACAAGTACTTTCCATAGTGAAAGTTTCAACAATTAACCTCGCCTTCGTCTCAATTTGTGATCTACTAATAGGTAGTACACCTTTTTGTGGTAAAGTTGCAACAAAAAACAAAGACAAATTTGCATTTGATTTGTTCTTCCTATTGGGGCCTTTTCCATTATCCAATGTACCTTTTTTTTAAAGTGGCTTCTTGAAAACCATAGGGTTTGTGGCCAAACCTACAAATTGCAAAATTGACAACAAACTTTTAAAAGTGACCTCCCACATTATAATAAAAAAATCAAAAAATGAAAGTACATAGCCAACCTACCTATTTTTGCAATTTTAATAGATGAAAAATCTTCATCGATGTTCAATTCATAAATCTCCTTCTCTTTAAGAGGTATAGGGCTTGCAGGGGGCATTTCCATGGGTTATTTTTGGTTCTTTGGTGGTCATGTCATTTTGGGGGAATGTTCTCCCACATCTTCATTTGGACGTTTTAGGCGGTTCGGTAGAGTTTTCCCATGCTTCTCCCCTAACTTGGTAAGTTCTTTAGCTTTAGACTTTGTGATGGTGGGGTACATTTTTAGCAATTCCTTCCTTGTGTACTCAAGGCACAAGTTCATCTCTTATGGTAAGATAATGTATTTGTGTCTTTGAACATAGTCCTGCATAACTTGCATTGGAATGAAAGCCTATTGCCAAATGTTGGTATGTTTGGCCGCTTCACATCAAAATGTGCTTCCAATGCCAAATTTCATACTCCTCTTCTAGGTACAATGCAACACAATGGTGTCTACTTTGTTGCATTATGGATTTGTAGATTTTGTTCTTGCTTTTTGGACAGCTGAAAATTTGCAAATAACAAATAAGTTGTTGCCCAAACCCTAAACTGAAACAATAATATCTACAAATGTTGTGAAGCTGCAACAATAGATGGACACAATTACTAGAATAATTTTGCACATTATTCAAGTTAAAGCTTTGGATAATAACATTATAACACCACAAAAACCAAGCACCATTACATTTTCCACACCTCCTATTACATTAATTATCTTATGTATGTTATTTGTTTTCTTATTCTTCTTATGTTTTACAATTCTTCTGGCCTAAACTCAAAAAAAAATTGACATTACACATTGATAATAACAGTAAGCATGAAAATCAACCAAAGCAATCTTAAACCCTAAATAGTTGTTTCTTTGTTCACCATGTTCACCAACACATTCATGGACAACAAAAAGAAAGGAAGACTTACCCCTCCTGCCCATCTTGCTGATGTTGTTTCAACAATTTCAATGTATTTTTGTTGACCAAACAATCGAATCATGTATGGGTCTTCTCGTGCAATTATGGGCAACACTTCTTGTAACAAATGTCTCTGCTCCCACTCCTCTTCTACATTCATCGCAACGTCCATTTGCATTACTAGGCCCCTAATTATATTACGTCGAAATGAAAAAAATTTGCAACAAAAGTGTTGTTAGGCTACACCTTCGCCAAGTCTATCATAATGGCATTGGGCACTGGACTCATTTATTCAGTTGGAGTTGAAAACATCCTTGTTGTGTTATCCCGCACAAGTGTCATATCCATTATTACAAAAGAACCTTTATCATAGACTTCAACAATGCAAAGAAAACTAAAAAAGATCACTTCACCACTTAATGCAACACAACTTCCTTGTGAGCAAAACCTCAACTTACCTATGTACCCAAACAATTAATGTTCAAAACAATCAATGATAATACAACAAAACATGAAAATTATAATCTTCAAACCCTAAACCTACTTCCTTTATAATGCAGTGCTTGCAAAAACCAACAATGTCCTCAAAACTCCCATTCACCTATTTTTGGAAAATATTTGAAAGGTGTCTTTTTGCATTTCCCTCCTTGTTTGTAGATTTACTATCCGTGCTTGCAATAAAAAAAAAAATTTCAACTTACAATAGAACACGAAAATCCTTTGTTGACAATAGAACAAAGAAATTCTCTGTCAATGACAGACATGAAAATTTTCCATCAACAACAAGTGGTCGATGGTGATTGAAATGTTCTACGAATGGTGATGAGAGGGACCTGTATGTGTGACATGGAAAGCCTAGTGGTGGGGCATTGTGACCTGCAATAGGCATTGAACAGAACTCAATGGGGGGTATTTAACGTTTCATTAAACCAATGTTAGGCAAGTACCTACTTTGACCAATTAGAACCATTAACCAATAGTTTCAATTCCAATTAGTAAAAATTGAACTAGAAATAAGTTTAATTTTTGGAATTTGAATTGGGTTTTAAATTGGATTTAGTTCTAAAACTGAAATCAGAAGTTCAACCCCCCAAAAAAATCATTTTTAGGGGAAAAACATGATCTAAAATTGAAGGTTAATTGGTAGTTAACCAATGGTTTCAAATGAAATTACTTGAAACTAAAACCGAGTTTGATTTTCAAAACCAAAATCAAAACTTGAATTATTCTTTCAAGCACCAAACCAAAATTAGACCTAGGTTCCATTCTTTTGTGTAACTAAATCCATTTTAAATGTTTTGAAGAACTAGAATGGGAAATTCTTCATAAAAGGAAATAACCACCCAACATTAGCTTAAACCAGTGTTGTGTGGTTACCCAACTAGTTCAAATACCCAAGCTTGGCTCTAATTTTGGTTATTCAAAACCCACATGAATTGGAATGAAGTGTTTAGCTCCAAATCCGGTTACCTAAAACCTACCCAAATTGGAATAAAGTACCAACGAAAACCAAAACTAAGGTTATTTACAAGGTTTAAATGTAGGGGGAAAACTAACCCCCTGATTCAAAAAGGTTCGTTTATTAGAACCAAAATTTGATCCAGTTCCACAACTAGCAAAAAACTCAAATTGGAGCAAATGTTTTGAAAAAAATTGATTCTAGTTCCAACTAATTTTTTAGGGTTTATAGTTCACTATCAACTTGTTCACAGTCAACTGCGTCTCTCATCAACTTTTTGTTTTTTATGTTGATTAGGTTGTTTATTGCTTCGTTGCTTCAAGCTTCTTCAAGCTTGCTTCATGTTCACAAGCTCACATGCATTGCAAACCATGATGAGTACACAATTTGTTTGAGGTATGTTGTTCACCAACTTGGTTTTGATTCTTTTTTTAATTGTGATGTTATTCATAATCACTTTGATCTTGGTCTTATTTGTAACTATGAAGCTGATGTTTTCAAATTTTTTTTTGTTTGGCAATGGTGGTCATGGTGGTAATGTTCACATGACTAGTGGTGGCAATGAATTCATCACATTCATCATCATTGCAATGGTGGGCATCACCCTTTTTTTCTAATAAATAATTACTGATCCTCTCCTTACTCATGATGTTTTTCATGATAGCCCTACTCTTGGTTGTCTTAATGACCATGTTATTCTTCATGATTGTCCTAGTCATAGTTGGTTTCCTTATCGTGATGCTTTTCGTGATCACCTTAGTTTTGGTTGTCTTCCTAATCGTGATGTTATTTGTGATCATTTTAATTTTGGTTGACTTCCTGGTCATGTTGCTTTGTGATTACCCTATTCTAGGTTCTTTTTTTTTCTTTGTTTTTAGGGTTTTAGTCCATGGAAGACTTATTTGTTTACCTTTAAAAGGTGATATATCCAAGTGAAAGCAAATTGGACATTGAATATTGTGGTTTTGCATTAAATTTTTATGTAATTGCAAGCACCACCTCAATAGAGAATTCTACAACTAAGGATGTTCCACAACAATGGGCTCTAGTAACTAAACTAAAAGAGTTTTGGAAAATTAAAAGTTGCACCACCACATCTCAAACTTTCTTTGCACCTATGAACACATCTTCTTTAAAAGTAAGTTGTAGTTCCAACCTTTTTGAACAATTGAAATGTGTTCTCTATTATCATGTTGTTTTGGTTGTAAAATTGAAGAAAGGCATCATAAGCTACAAAATAATAAATGGGATTTTTACAGTGTAGAAACATCTTGAAACCATGCATTGACAAATGTGGATTGAATGGATTAAATGAAAAAACATGGGCCTAAAGGAGAAAAGTGGCCTACCAAAAAAAGGTTTGGCCCCACCCCATTTACCATTTCCTATTTTTTTGGTAGTGTTCCTTTTAGACCAATGATGATCCTTAGTAAAAACAATTTGAAAAGGATTTGGCATTACTCATAGTTAAGGAGTTGGTGCCATTGTCTTTTGTTGCAACTCCATTTTCAAGAGGTTATTTTTTAGAAAAAATTGTTGTTTAAAATTTCCATCTAAATGAGCTTTTGCTTATGAAATTCTACCTACGATTGTAGAATAGACCAAAGAAATGTATGTTTCTTCAACTCTTGAATCTTGTAATTCTTATATTATGTTTTTGATCTATGGATGTTTAAAGTAGGAGTGGACACATTTGTATGCATTGCACATTTTTTGAATGAATTATAATAGCCTTGTCATGTAGCAATTGGTTTTTTCAAACATTAGAGACTTCTGGGAGTGCAATGGCTTTGCAAATAAATGAAATGCTTGCAAAACATGGGCTAAATGTTTGGGTTATTGCATATGTCAAAAACAAAAGGGGTAAACTTTCAACCATGACCGAAACTTTGATTTCCATTATTTCATGTGAAAGGTTAAATAATTGGCACAACCATTTGTGAGGTCATGTTGGGGGCATGATGTGTTTAAATGTTGTCAATATGCCACTAATGATTCTAAAAATTGTGTTAGTCTAACCATTGTTTCCATCAAGGAAGCATAATTTTTTTTCCATAAAATTATCTCATGGACTAAAAAGCGTGAGAAGGGTCAACAAGAGTGGCACAAAACATGTTTGCATAGTGGTGTGCTCCCAAGAAAGCTCAAGACTCCAATCAAAACTAGGTTTGCTTCCAAAGTCATTTTGTTTCAAAAAACTTTGGAATTCAAGCACATTATTGCCTATGTTATGGACAACAATAATCATTGGCACTTCAAAGTCATGTGCCAAGTCTACAAGTTTGGGCTATAGCCCAAGTTGTGGCAAATAATTTGGGTTTCATGGTTCAACAATGTGTGTTGAACCAAAGCCAAGATTACTAGATATATTTTTATGCCCTTGTTTCATTAAATCTCATTAATATGTTAAACACAAGTGGATTGTTGAAAACCTAATTATAATGAAACTCAAAATATTGATGGTGAACTCCAAATTTTACAACACATGTAGAAACAAGTGATAACAATTTTGGAACCCTTCCTTTCATTCATGTCTTCTTTTCAACCTAGCAAAGTTCACAACATGTTGGCATTAATGTTAGATCCCCAATACAAGGGGTTGGGGTTGGTCATTCAATATGTTAATAAGCAAAATACTTTTCATCTTGCAAATGAAAGGTATTATTCCCGCTCTTTCTTTGTGCATACAAGATCCTAAACCCAACTAATGCAAATGAAAATGGCCTAAGTAATTCTACATCCTAGAGTTCCCAATCTACAATTTTGTATGATGTCATGGAAAGTGTTGATGATATGGCATTATCAATGGTGAAAGAACAACTAACCCATTTAAGGACCAAAAAAGTCAATGAAGAGGAATGCAAAAATTTAGTGGCATGGTGGAAAACCCATGAGGTGCATTTTCCATATGTTGGTTTTGTAACTTGACAAATCTTGGGGATTGTGGGATTTCATATTGAAGCAAAAAGAATTTTCAATATTGTAAATATTTGCACAAGCCTATGATGTTCTCACTTGGCATGGATAATCTTGAAATGCTTATAAACATCTACAAGAATTGGCCTAGTGATGATTATGTTGGCGACTCTTCATCATCCATGGACAAATTCATGGAAATGGAAGAAGCCCTAATGAATGAGAATGAGGATGTAATTGCATCACTTGAATTTTAGGATATGGATGAAAGCAACTACAAGGTTTAAATAAGTTTTTTTTTAAAAAAAATGTTTTTCAAGTTTGTTTTTCTCTCCAAGTTTGATGTTCACGTTCATCAAAAGTTAATATAATCAACCTTTTTTTTTTTGGTCATAGGGCTTTGAAGTGATGTGTTGTTGCTTTAGGGCTACCCAAACCCTAAGATTGGATGTGATGAAACCAAAAAAATTGCTAAGTTTTCAGTTTTTTTATATTTCTTCCTGATATGCCATTTGCATGAATTTTCTTGGCATCTTGAATTTGACAAAGTTAGGGCAGAAATTGGGAGTGTTTTAGGACTAATGTTTTTGGTTTTGGAGTAAGATGTTTAAGGATGCAAATAGGGCAGATTCTGGGTATGTATTATGGGGTGTTGAAGGTACTTTTTCAGGGCTGAATTAGGGCAGATTTGGGGGCTATTTTAGAGCAAATAGAGTGTCCATTGGGGGTTTTTGAGGTGGTGGGTTTGAGGGGGCAGATTTGTGAGCTGCTTGGAGCTCACTTCGGAATGTTTTGGGGCTAAATTCGAGAGTGTCAAGATGACCCATTTGAAAATTGACATACAAGTGCATGGGTGAAAAAACATAAAACCAATTGGCATAAAAAATGATTTTCATCCATTAGTAATATAATTTAGGTTAGTAAAAGTAGTTTAGATTGGTTTCATTTGGTCTTCACAAGGCTTTGTAACAATCTGACTTTTTTTGGAATAAAAAATTTCTTATTTGTATTCTTTCCATGATGTTTTGATTTTTGGAACCTAATTGGGGTTAATCGGAACCTACCCTAACTTACCCTAGAACCGGGAAGGCCTATTTTGAAATAACCCTGTAACTAGAACCAAAACCTACCTTCACATTGAAAAACTGAAACCGAAACCAGATCCCACTTTTATTATTAAAAAAGAACCTACCCAAAATCAGAATCGGCCCTATAAAGTTTTTGGAACTAGAACCCAAGAACTGCATAACACCAGCCTAAACCTGACTACATGAGCATGCTGATTGGGTTATTGATTACATAAGAAGCCGTTGTTGTGTAGGGTAGAGCCCAAGGACTGGCGCTTCACCAAAATAAGGGACCCCAATGCACAGGAGCTTAGGGTGTGTCCTGTATTTTGGTAAAACCCTAGTCCATGGGCTTTATCCAACATAAAGACCACAAGATGCTTCTTGACGTTTTTCCCATGATGCCCAATGAATATCCCCTGGATACCTTTTGGGGTCTGCCTAAGCATTATGTTATTTGAAATGTGCAGCCTCTACAGATGCTCTGTAAGGCTACCTCTAAATGCATCACAAATTCTCTGGTAGGCCTTTATACATAGATAGTTATTGGTTATGTTTGAGATTGATAGCTTGTCAATTAGTGATAGAAGAAGGAATCTATGTTTCAAATAGATTTTTGTTACCATGCTAGTTTTTTGTTATTGTTCCCTACCTTGCCTGATCAGAAAGTGTTGTAGATTTGATTTATTACCATAGAACAACCATTTAATTCATCAAATTTTTAAGGATTTTTGTGAACTTGCATTGATTCAAGTTGAAGGACAATAAAAGGATCATGTTGAAGACACATAGCTTTTGAATAGGTCTTCTCAAAATAATAAATTCTGAGTTTATCAATATCTACTCTCTTGTAAGTTGTACCAATATTTGTACATTCTGATTCATGCATTAAAAAAGATAATACTTTTCACGCATGACTCATGAAGCCTTGTATACATATTACCATGGAGCCTCATAATAATGTATTTGAAATTGTTGTCATTTTTTTGAAAGTCCAGCTAGTAGCTAGAGGTGTGGGCACTAGTATTCACCATGGCACCTAGTTAGGACACTAAAAATGCTTGCTAAGATAGGCCCGGACACATAAGGTTCCCCCATGAGCATGATTATGTTGTAAGACTTGGGCACTCAATCAGTACGCATCTTACCATCTGTGCATCTTGACATCTACCCAATAACACAGCAAAAACTTCCAGGCATTACAAATATATACCCTAGGCTAGGTATGGTAACTGGTTGTAAAGGATGGGTCGGATATTGTAAATTAGGCCTCAAAGATTTTTGGTACTGTGTTGTAGTAGCACCTTGTCAACTTTGACACATATCTGTTGAATAATTCATTAGTTTTGAAATTTTCATTTTGATAAATAGAATATAACGGTAAGAGATATTTCTCTGTCTAGTGAACACACTGATACTTCTGTGACAGGTGAAGTCCATCAGCTCAGGTGGTCAATATGTAACTCACATGTTTTTGTCCAAATTGATTGTAAGTTTAGCACTAAAATCATGAAGAATGTTTCTTTTTTGCGGTTGTAAGTAGTGTTCTCCGGGTTTTAGTTTTTCAACAGATGATCACACAAGATGAAGGAAGAGATCTGCCATAATAGTAGTAGTAGTAGTAGTAGTAGTAGTAGTATAAAGGGTGAGATGAAAATATGGTAAAATTGTTCCAAGAGGGGTGTCATTGTTGAGGACTGCAACAATATATGCTAAAATCATTCTCATTGCAAATAAAAGTTGATTTACCAATTAGGTTACATGATGATTGGCTTCTGGCACTCACATTCCAATTCAATTATCGTAGGAAAAGTTACACACTCCAGTTATACTTTTCATGCTTTTGTCAATGCATTGGTGCTTTTCATGCAATTGGGAAGCTCAACCTTATCTATGTTACTTGCACTAATCCCAATAGTCACATTATTGTGGTTGCCTTACAAATTCAAAAGGTCTAGCCCACTTCTAGTTTCCTTGTGTTGGTGCTTGCATCATTCTAGCAATACGATACCGTATACTTGGTGGAGGGGAGGGGATTACAAAGACTGTTAGTGGCAAGCAAGAAGGGATTGACAATACACTTGTCACTTTAAAGACAATTGATGTCATCGCTTTTAATCTCTCCAAATCCTTAAGGGAGAAAGTCTCATGATGGCTGTTTTCAAATTCAAAAGAAACTTGCATCAAGAAAGCAAAAATCTACACATGGAAAGCCTTTTGTCGGTACTTTACAGTTCATGAAATCCTTCTGAAAATTCAAATTCTAGAAGTCTTCTGTTGTGTGTTCAGATTTTTGTTGAGCATAGCACTTTTTGTAGCACAAAAAATCCCGTTCAGTTTTCAGGTAACACCAATTAACCATCATGCTTGCAACGTAGTCAATTGCAATTGTTGCAGGCCCCACGCATTATGGGCTGGTATTGGCCACTACTGTTGCATATCTCACAATGCACATCAAAGCCTATATTATGCCCAGATCAAGACAAAGGACCTCATTCTCTTAATTATGCATCAAAGCATCAAGACCTTCGAGACAAGCCAATGAATCTCATGAACCTCATGAACCTCATGTTGTGAAATATTCTACCAACATCATCAGCAAACTGCTGAGCTGGGAAAAGAAGCCATGGTTGTGTATCGTAGTATGGCTGCTTTTAGTTGTACAAGTACTTCCCCACTGGCTACTCACCCATGATGTCCCTGCTACTCTCACTACCCAAGACTCCAATCTAAGAGCTCTATCAGCCCTCAACCAAATAACCAGACTGAGAGCCTGCAGCACTATCTCATATTAATTCCCTGACATGTATCTTCCATTGAGTTTGTTTCAGATCATCTCCTTGCCTACTCAAAATTGCCCCTCATATCAAGTACCCCAAGAATTGATACTCCTCAACACTGGTAATTGACACATACCTATAGACACAAAGGCATCTGACACATTCAAATCTTGTTCAAAACTTGCTTCATTGGTACATCTCTCAACGATGAACTTCATCTCTAGATTGTGTACCTGAAGTGACCTATTTACAGCCGCATCTCTCTAGGCACACTCTCAGTCAAAATAAGCTTAGAAGTTTATTGTAGAGCCATGAAGAAAGATATGTGTTCATACAATGCTCTATAATCCAGAAGAGGATCCAGCATGACCACTCACTAGACATTCAAAGATTCAAAGGTTTACAAAATTCACAGAAGCTTAGCCTGGATGGTTGTTCTTCACCATTAAACCTTAAGAAAGAGGCCAGAACATGCATATGCTCTCGGCCATTGTCAATAGACTTTTCAAAATGTTTGAACATGCATGAACAACAATCTCAGGTTAAGACATTTCTAACTAGAGAGATTTTCCACTGACCTGAAAAATTTGTGAAGACCCTTGCAAGATTGACCTTCTTTTCTGAGTGGTGAAATTTTGCCAAAAAGCAAAAAATGAAAATTGAAAATGCCTTGAAAATGAAGTAATTTATGGGCTTTTTAATTGCCAACATTTGAAAGAAATAAAATAAAATTAATACATTTTGCCAGAATTCTGTATTTGGTTCTGTTCATCAGCTTCGCATGAGGAGAATGTGTTTGAACAACAAAACCTCTCAAATATGTCCCTAAGAAAAAAACCCTACAAACATGAGATATTTCTAGTTTCTCAACTTTAGCTTGGCATAAAGAACCAATAGAACTTTTCTAGTGTATGTGGAGGGTTTAGGGTTTACAGTTTAGGGTTTAAGTTTCCACATTTTGAAGAACCTTATGTGCGAAAGCGGCCTCCTCTCCACTCAAACAACATCACGGCCGTCCATTTTACAAGCAAAAATCTAGTGGTTCTATACATAGGGTAATGACCTTGGAAAAGGATGGTTCTGGCAATTCAGGTCCCACACTTGGCTCCCTAATTACACCAGGCCCTTAATATTCCCAGAACAGCCCTGTTCTCAGTCCTTACCCTACACCTTATGGCCTAGCTAGGATCTCAAAAGCAGGAAGGAACTGACTGGGAACCCTTCCCATAAACTGATAGGTTGATTGTCAATTGCAATTTTAAGGGTCACCGTGAACCAGCACCCACCAGTGCACCATGAAGGATGAATGATAAGTGGTCAGGAAACAGTTTTCTGTTGAGTTTGAGTTCCATACCTAACCATGGTGGTTAGATCAATTGCCTTATTTTTCTACCTACCTACTAACAACCCACAAGCAGGTGCTTAGTAGGTAGGTAGTAAAAACAGCCCTCACCTATGTATAAACCATCTACTTACCTAGTAATTACCTATTTTCCTACCTATCTACCTATATATGAGACCTATTTCCTACAAAATTGGTTACCAAGGTGAAACTAAATGTTACCTCAGTTGAGGTTCATCCACAACTGAGTAATAATGGGTATCCAGTGGATGGTGCGCTGGTGAGTGCTGCTTCACTGCGGCCAAACATAAATACTTGAATCCAGTATTCAAAGTTCAATACCTCTAAACCACTTGGAAATTCAACGTGAAAGTGCAAGGAGTCAGGACCTTTTTGCTTTAATCTTGTTTGAAAAATGGTTACTTTGTTGTTAAATTCTGAATGCTTCAAGTATATTATGGAGACATGGATAATCATGTAAAATAACCAATTATTTCACATTATGAAATAAGCCTTCAACTAAGGTTGGTTGATCTTGGTTGATCATATGCAGTTGTCAACATTCATTGTTTAAGTGCTGTATATGTTTTGTAAAAATCAAGGTAATCAGCTCGAGTTGTTTTGCACATTGCAAAAAGATAAATGATAACTATCCAAAGATCCAAACTAATATATATATATAAGAGTTATCAGTCTAAAATAAAATTTATTAACATTGCATTGGCTTGCAATCCAATTTTCAAATCCACTTTTATCCATCATGCATTGTCAAGGTAAACAATAAAGCCACACTAAGGTTACATCAATGTATTATAAATTTACAATAAGGTAAAAATAATGTTAGTTTGGAGTATATGAAATATTACATTGTAGAGTTTTTTTCTCAACAAATTTTGTCAACATTTTTTATCGAAAAATGGGAATTTTTGGGAAATATGTTATTCTAGTGTAAATTTGATTCATGTTGTTAATTTATTTAAAAATTTTAACAGATTTTTATGTCTAGAAATCCAATATAGCTATCAATTCTTGTGTTCAACTCATTGTAGTGGACTTTCTATCCCAATTTTTTACATCCCATGCCATTTTCAATCCTCATGCATATGTAGAATGGGTCAATCGAATCATCTCTTGTGAATATTTGTCCTTTTCCATTTGTGATGTTGCATCTTGAATCACATTTCCCATGCCCCAAGCATTAAGACCCAACATGTGCAACAATTGTTTTGAAATTAACTTAACCAAAGTTGGTTTTGGTAATGGTGAACATCGTTGTGCAACAATTACTAATTCATCCCATTCATATTGGGGCTTTAGCATGACCGCAACTAACAACCTTTTGATCATTCCACCTCTACATGGCCATGGCATCTCCCAAGATGTGACTGTTCATTTTAGCATGGTGTTGATGTGAAGATTTCTTTTAGAAGTTGAAGGCCTTCCAAGTTTCGCCTTTTCTGCCACTAAATTATGCACCTCCCTCAAACATTTGGTCAACAACCATTTGGCACAATATGCGATAATGCAAATGTTAACTTTACACTTTCATTTTGACCCAACCTTAATCCATTTTTTGTCTTTCCAAGCCATATTAAGTGGACAAGGGGGTGTTGGTGGTTAAGCGGCATGGTTGGTTTCAAACTCTTGACCTAAACCAAAAACTATAAAAAAAATTAATCCTTATTTTTTAATGAAAAAAACCTTAACCCTAAAACTTAAACATAAAAAGATCACATAACAAAATACAGGTATTACAAAACATAATATCACACAATTAGATGCAACTATTACAAACTTTAACCTTTATGAAGTATTGCAATCAAAATTTTTTGAAAAAAAATCCCTCACTTTCCATCAAATGATGGAAGGTGCGGATATAATTAAACTTAAATTTTATTATACAATTTTTCTTATGTGTATTTAATCTAATGTATGTAAATTTTGAAACAATCTAACCCACCATTTTTCGATTGAAATTCCCAATTTATATTGGGAATGATATCATCATTTGCCAATTCCAAGCTAAATCCATTGCTTGATTCATTAACTTTCGGTTCTAATGGAACAACATTTTGTTCCCCAATTGTCAATTTTGATGAAACAACACTTTGTTTTAAAGCTTCTAAATCACCACCAACTTTTTTCAATCTCCTTCCTCTAAGCATTACAATTTCAAACATTTTTTAAAAACCACAGATCATTGTCAATTATCAATTTTGATGAAATTTTATTCACAATAAAAAGACCAAAGAAAAAAACAACGACCATTGTTGTCATCTTCTTTTCTTCAAGCAAAGAGAAAAAAAGAAAAAGGCGACAACAACCGTAGCTATTGTCACTTTTTTCGCAACAAAATACTCACAAAAGAAGATGATGATAACAATGTGCCATTGTTTTCTTTTCAAGCAGAAAGAAGAAGAAAGAAGGTGATGGTTTTTTGCCATCACCTTCTTTGTAAGAAAACCACTAGAGAAGAACACAATGGCCATTATCATCATATTTTTCTTCTCAAGCAAAAAAAAGAAAAAGGCAACGGCAATTGTTGTCACCTTCTTTACAACAACACATCCACAAAAGAAAATGATGGTAATTACCATCATCTTCTTTTTTTCAAATAGAGAGAAAAGAAGAAAAAGGTGATGGTAGCCATAGCTATCGTCACTTTTTTTGTAGCAACATCACTAGAGAATAAAAAGGTGACAACAACTATAGATGTCGTCGCATTCTTTGTAGCAACACCACCAAAAATGAAGATTACAACCATTGTCCTCGTCTTCTTCTTTTCCAGCAAAGAGAAGAAGGCAATGACAGTTGTTGTTGCCTTCTTTGCAACAACACACCCATAGAAGAAGACAATGGAAAATTGTTTTCGTCTCCTTTTCAAATAGAAAGAAGAGAAAAAGGTGATGGTAGTTGTCATCACCTTTTTCACAACAAAACACCCACAAAAGAAGACATAGAGAAGGCAACGACATTGATGTCGTCACCTTCTTCGTAACAAAAAAACCACAAAAAATTTCAAAAAGGAAGAAAAGGGAGGGAGCTTACCTTCAAGCTCCTGCTTTTGCCATTGGGATGAAACTCTCCACTTTCCTAAGCTCCTCTTGCCTTGCTTTTTCATTTTCCTAAGCTCCCTTGCCTTGTGTTTCGCATCTCCACTTTCCTAAGTTCCTTTTGCTTTGAATCTTCACGTTCCTAAACCCTAAACCCCTCAAAGCTCTAAGCTACTCAAGTTCCCCCAAGTTTTGGTGATGGAAGTGAACGCAAAATGAAGTGAAATAGGTAGGAGGGGAAAACTTTGGAGTAGAAAAGAAGGCTAAAAAACCTTGGGTAGGGGAAGAAGAAAATAAAAATGCCTTACTTGTATGTGTTTGGTTTCATCCCCAAAACGGCTTGAATGGCCTCATCTTGAATTAGTGCAATGGTGACTATTGGTTCATTCTAGTCAAACTGAAAGACCCCATTACTAGCTAACGAAACAATTTATCAATACCATACCATGCTCAACACATTCCTACTTAGAACATGCCCTACCAAGCCCATTCCATATTACCCAAAACATTATGTCAAGTGTAATATGAATTGATTCCATCTTAAGTTAACATCCATTCATTTTCAGTATTCCTGAAAGGAAATATGAAAATTTGAACTCATGATGTGGGTAAGGTAAGGTAAGGTTGAAACTAATGTTGTGAGGTATTTGGTTTGCAATGTTAAATATGGGGGTTCAAATTTAAATTCTTGTGACCTAGACTCAAGTTGACCTTTTTGTTGAAATTAACACAAGTCTTTATGTGAAAATAGTCTTTTTGCTAGATCTAAAATCAACACTAAAACTGTGAAAAAATATTCTGGAACATTGGGGTCAATTTTTTAGGTAAGAAAATTGGTTTTTTTAAAGTTGATAAGTAGGCTGAAATTTATAATTAAGTATTAATTTTAATTATTTGTTAAACTTTATACCTATATAAACCCCTATTTTAATTTGTTGTAAAACTTTGTACCCATCTAATTTTCAACATACATGGAATTAAACACATTTTTTGAATTAGGCCCAAATGGTTTTTGAATTTGAAAAATTGTGTTGGAACTAGAACCAAATGGTTGAGAAATTGGAAAAACCATGCTAAAATCCCATTAGAGAACTTCCAAATAAATTTAAAATGTTAAAATTGGAAATAAATGTTTTTCTTTTAAAAAAAACACACACACACACACAAAATTAGTTGAAACAAATGTTGGGTGATTCTCTTTTTTTTTTTAAACCACTAAATCCATTTTTCACAAAAGATTTGAAAAACTTGCCCAATTATTTTTTAAATATTTAAAAAAATCTTTAAAGATTAGGGCATGGTATCAAAATTTTGATTTTCATTTACTAAATTGATTATCATGAATTTGACAATAGTCAATTATCTAAAGTGGTTCTCACAAACTAATTATGATTTCTTTTTCTAACTCACAACATCATTGCCAAAACATTTTTTAATGAAATTGATAACATGCACCAATAATTTATTTTATATATTTTCATAATTCAATAACTTCATTCTTCTCAAAAACACCTTCAATTTTTTTTAATTCCTCTTCTAAATATCCATTCATTTCAATGAAATCTATTTAAGTTTGAAGGAGATTTACAACCTACCCTAGGGTCATTAAACTAGATTTTGTCTACAAATATTAGTTTTTAAAATCTTGAGTCTATAAACAACATCTCTTAAAATTAGTAAGAATTCCAACTAATGAAACAATTCTTTTTCTTTCAATGTGTGATCAAACAATGCTTAAGATTTGATGAACAAAAAAACCAAGAATAATAAACATTGATTCATGTTTCTCCCATCATTCAAAAATATACTTGATTTTTTTCACATTCATTTGGTAATGTTTGAAAATTAAAAAATGTTAATTGACAAGTTACTTTGATAAGTTGCTTACATTTGCAATTTACTCAGAAATATCCAAATTGCAATCTTTATCAAATCCTTCATCAACAAAGGCACTTTGAGACTCTACTAAGGAATGCAAATGTTAATGGCATTTCATTAGTCACTTATATTTGCAACTTGTTAAAAAAATCCAAATTGCAATCTTTATCAAATCCTTCATTAACAAAGGCACTTTGAAACTCTATTAAGGAATGCAAATGCTAATGACATTTCATTAGTATGGGATACAAAGACTTCTTATCATATTCCTTAATACCAACAACAACATTTTATTCCCATTCAATAAATGAAAATATTAAACAAAGGCTTTTAAACCTAAGGTTTAATATCAAGGAAAATATGTTATGCAATTTTTTGTCATATTTCTTTAAGATTGAAAGGAAAAAATCCAAGACCACACAAACTTCCTTTTTGATATTTGAAATTAACAAATTCAATAACAACACATGAATCTTCTTCCATTAAGTTATCAAAAAAAGCTAGGCTAAGTTTCAAACTCACAAATCTATCACAAAATATAATGCATCACTTAGCAACCAATGCCAACAAGGTTGGTTTACAACATAAATAATGATAATGAAAAAAATGCAACTTAAAATAATTTGAAAATATGTCATGTTAAAGGATTCTTCCTACTCTTACTGCTGTTGCAAGTACCATGTAAATCAGATGCTCAATTTTTATGCACTAGGTGACATTTAACCAATCACCTTCATAATAATTTATACTAATGTGGCGTGTGTTGTTGGCCAAAGTGTGAACATGTTTCAAAATAGGGGAAATTCAACATATGAAAATTATTTTGTAAGGCTTAGGATTTAGAGTTAAATTAAACCATAAACCCTAAACTCTATATCCAAATTTGGAAGATTTAAATATGATATGAAAGTGTGACCACATTCTCAACTGAATTTTTCCTTCCAAAATCTGGTTTTTTGTAATTTATTTGAATTTGTAATGACAAAAATCACTTAAATTTTGATATCTTCCACATCCTAAATCCAAAGCTTAGAAAATAAATTCCCTGAAATCTTGATCATCGAAATGTTTCCAACAATACCAAAGGCACATCCCAATTCCTCATAGTTGAATTGAATGGTAGACCTTCAAATGTGACTAAGTTTTCAACTATTGTTTCCTTCCAATACTTGGTTTTTTTCGATCTATTTGAATTTTTAGTGACAAAAGTCACTTAAAATTCAATAGTTCCTCCATCTTAAGTCCAAATCTTATGAAATATATTCCATTAAATCTTGCTCCTTGAGATTTTTCCAACAACACCACTAGCACATCCCAATTCCTTTAAAAAAGTTAGGTATGATTTAGTTTAATTTTGAATGATTTGATGTTTTAACCCAAAAAAAGTTTCCCAAAGTTATAATTTTTTTGAAACATGATGATTTTGCTAGTAAACTTACAAAATAATAATTAGTATCAAGTTACTTTACTATGTAATTTTATATTATCATTAAAAAAAATTGAAATTAAAAATTTGTGTAAAATTAACAGATGCAACACCTTGTTTTGACTATGGTATTTAGTTTTCTTGGAATGCCAATATCAACACAAGCTATATCCCATTATTGGCTTCCTTTCTTGGACTTTTTGGGCCAAGTTACATGCATTTTTACAAGTCTCTTTGTGCAAACATATTTCAAACTTTTACAAAGTTTTTCATCAATTGTAACATTTTAATAAGCTTTATAAAAAATGTGATTGAAACATGTTCCTTGGAAGTTCTCCTCCAAACCCAAAGCTTCACATCTCACAATTGATTTTAATGCATTTTCATTGCATTAATGTTAAATCATTTGTCTTTCACATGGCAATGACTTTTTTCCTTAGACCATATTTCTCTAATCTTCAAAAAATTCTTTCTAATGCACATCATCCTTTTTGAAGGAATATTTTATAGCAAAGAAACTTGATATTGAAGGCTCATACACAAGCTTTATAAAAAATGTGGTTGAAACATGTTCCTTGGAAGTTTTCCTCCAAACCCAAAGCTTCACATCTCACAATTGATTTTAATGCATTTTCATTGCATTAATGTTAAATCATTTGTCTTTCACATAACAATGACTTTTTTCCTTAGACCATATTTCTCTAATCTTCAAAAAATTCTTTCTAATGCACATCATCCTTTTTGAAGGAATATTTTATAGCAAAGAAACTTGATATTGAAGGCTCATACACATTTTATTTTTTTTGTTTGTTTGTTGTTTTTCCACATTCCCTTTCATTGAATTTTTCACTTCCTCCTTAATGTTTTTTGCAACAATAGAATGGTCTACATTTACATGTGTTTTTCAACGATGTTATTCAACTTATTTTATAGTATCAGATTTGTCCCTTTCTTGGCCATGTCCTTGAATTTGATGTATTGATTAAATCATTATAGCAAAGGATACAACACACAATGATTTATGGATGTTCAACATTTAGTTCTTAGTTATCATTTACACAATAAAAGGCCCAACATAAATAATTTTTGCAATGATGTTTTCATAATTTTCTTTGAACATGTAACTTTTTAAGATTATCTTTCATTATCTTTTATTCATTACTAGATTTCTACTAGTTTTAATTTATAAATTAGGATTTTCCTCAAACTTTTCTTCTCCCTTTTATTGCCTCTTTTGTTTTTTTTGAATGACTTCATGAAAATTTCAAATGTCTCATTTCCATTGACTATGTTTTCATTTTCAAGAAATTGAGGAAAATAATCAACTTACTCTTCCAACAATTTTTTTTAAAAAAATCTAAACTATCAAAATGCAAACAAGTACAAAGAAAGGGGATGGTTTAAAATTCAGAAAACTAATTTAAAATCTTGTTTAATATTTTTCTCTCCTTTCATCATGATGTGAAAAAATGGAATGCAAAGATTATGTTGTGTGCAAAAGATTGTATGTTTTATACATACAATAATTTAAACTTTAAAAATCCTACACAAATACAAACAAACATTTAGATCAAATAAGAAGGGAATAATATTAGGTGGGATCACAAGCTCAAAACACACATAATATACAACAACAAAGGCAAACAAACAAATAAGCAAATGTGAGCAGATTATACTTGGTACCTACGTGAAAACACAAGTGGCAAGTTCTTTGATTTTATGAAGCAAATGGGGAATGAACTCCTGTTCTTATTCTTGTGTTGTTGGAAGTAAGCAAGCATGCAAAAGAAATAAGATAAACACAAATGAACAAAAGCAAGTAAGTGGGCATAAGTGGGTGGAAATAAGTAGGCGGGAGCAAGCGTTTAGAAATAAGCAAGTGGAACCTACCAAGTGCATGAAAACAACGAGATTGTTTATTAAGGGCAAAACTATGTTGCCCATGTTGGATAGATTGGACAAAGAATTGGTTACCATAGTTTTCATGACACAAATGTAAAATTTTACCATTCAAGAAGACTCAAAATTTTGTATAATTTTAAAGAATAATTTTGATTGCGTTGATACTATGATAATAAAATATAATTTTGACATTTATTGAAATAACTAAAAAATAACATTTGATCAAAATTACATTATATACATGTTCTCATTATTTTTACATAATTATGTTTCCCCACAAAGTTTGTGATGTAGGTGAGATCAACAAAACAACAACAAAGCACAAAGCTAACAAGCACATAAAAACAACATATGCATAAGCAATGATGCAAAGAAAAAATAAAATAAAAGAGAAAAGAAGAGAAGAGAAAAAATAGGCAAAAGAAGATTTTAAAAAAAACAGAAAGGAAGCAAAAAACTTGGGAGAATAAAAAGGAATGTAAAGAAAAAAGAGGGAAGAGGAGAAAAAACAACAAAAGAAACAAGAAATGATGACATGCAAAACCAAGCACAAAATAATAATAATAATAAAATTTCAAGAACAAAAACACACAATGCTATGAAATTAAAAGAAGAAATCTTGTGGGCCCTTTAGGATAATGGAAAATAATTGTTGCAAGTAGTGTCGTTGGGAAATTCTAATCCATAACATTAGATGCTTCTAGAAACCATCTTGTAATAACTAGATTTTAAACATCCTAACTAAATAGACCCCTAAACCTTATACTTGGCCTATAACTTACCATGAGAACTTGATTTGGTAAAACCTTTCACCCCACCTAAGTCTCATCATTTTGAAAGAGCATGGGTTTGATTCAATGGTTTTTAGTAGTCAATTCTCATATAAAAAAAATTGACAATTCAAATATCAATAAATGTATCATTAAATTTGATGCCTTATGGTGTTTTTAAATTAATATTCGAGTGATATGCAATGCACCTCGTGATACCCACCCAACATGCATGCAAATTGGGTAGGTATCAACTTTTGAATATATTGTATTGAGTCTTTTAAAAATTCATAATTGTTTAATACTTATATTAAATCCTTTAGAAAAAAAACATAAGCTTGGTCTTGGTATTAAGGTTTAAATCTCAAGACTAATTAATTTTGGCTAGTATGTGGTAAGTATATATTTGGTATTGAGATTGATATAGTTTTGGCATCAACCAATATTACTTTAATTTCCTACTAGAACTAGGTACTATATGAAGCTAGTATTGTCTTTAACTCATACTATTTGGTTAGTTTTTTGATACCATATGTGACCATAGTTGCAATCTATATACCTAGGTTCCAACTTGGTACCCACCCAATATTGATTAAAACACTAGGTGTGATCCAACTCCATGCAAATTTTATGACTCATAGATTTATGCCTCATAAGTCTTATTCAAACTCCATGAAAATTTGGTGTTTTAGATTGAAATAGTCTTGGGATGGTTGAACATACTTGTGAAATTTTAGAAAATTTCCACCACATTGCACAAAACTCCCTTTCAACATGAACATGATGGTGCCAAGGGAGAAAACGCTAGTGTAGAAAACATTACATCCTCTAGTTCCCAAAATAGTCAGTGTAGTTGATTATAATTCCCTAGTCTAACAACAATGAGCAAAGTATTGTCATCATTAAATATTTTGGTATTGTGTGTGCATCCTTATGTTTTATGTTTTTATTTGTGTGTTGGTGTGTTTAAGGTACATCAACCCGTCATGGAACACTAGCCGATGATTGATCGGGGCAATAGTTTGAACATAGGCCTATGATCGACAAATTTTACACCCATAAATGTTTTAGAAAACCCCATCACCGAATGTTTGGTGAATTTTTTTTCTTTGGTTTTTTAACCACCTTCCACATGATGGAGATTTTTGTGTTTGGTTATGGGAAAAAGTTAGGTTAGTAGAACTCATTTGTACCAACTTAAATAAATGAGGTGTTCTATGATGGGGAAAAAGCCAAGCATTATTGGCACTCATCTATACCTACTAATTTTTTAAAAATGTTATGTGATGGGAAAAAACCAACCCTATTCCAAATACCAAATTGAATGGTTTAAAAATATAAGAGTGGCACTTTGGGCTTTAATCATCCCCACTTAAACTAACAACTATTTGGTTGAAGGTGTAAGGCTACACCATTTCAAAAAGGATACACGATGTACATTGTAGATTGAAAAGTAATGAAACAAGTTTAATGTAGTTTTAAAGGACTTGGGGTTTAAGATCCCCAACATTTTGAATGCACTTACAAACCTTAAAACTTAATTCTAAAGCAGCAATTTTGGAGCACAAAATAAGACATTTTAAGTACTGTCTTACAAAGGATGCAAATACAATTTGGATTCCCACCGAAACCATGCAGCTTATGTAGAAGTTAGAAGCAAGGAGCCATGCATTTGAGTAAATATTCTAGTTTTTCAAAGTTTGGAACAACTCTCTAGAATGTTTGAGCTCTCACAAAGTATTGAAAATTTCCTTCATGAATTTGTAAAACTACTAATTCTTGCTACAAAATGTTTGAGATCTAAAGTAGATGAGAAGGATGATCAAAATTCTACAGAGACTAAAAGACATGTGACCAAAAAATTAGACTAGAAGTAGAAGCAAGTTGTAGTCTTTAGTGGATGAAAGGGTAGTTGATCTGAAATTTGCACATAGTGTAGAACACATGTGAAAGAAAAAGGTGAAGGTAGCGAATTAAATATTAGGCTAAAAAAATGTGAATAGTCGTAGAATTTTGTAGAATCAAGTGAAGAAACCTGAATTCCTTCATAATTCAATATAATCAAATGAAGAAACTTGAATTTTTTTAGAATTCCAATTTCTTCACTTGATTCTACTGAATTTCTAAGACTAAATCTACTTGGTGGACCAAGAGCTAGCATATAAAGAGAATGTGCCACTTGCACATGCACTAATACCAAATAGCCCAGCAACAAATGTAGAAAACATCCTGCCTGCACCAAAAACACAAAAAAATTGGGCAAGAAAAGTTAATAGGACTTTTCACTTACACCCAAAGGGCACATGGACAATTGAGACTTTGGAAGAAGTTCTGGATGTAGTAAAAAAAGGGCACTTCTTAATGAAAAGGGCCAACTAACATTGGCACATATTTTAAACCTTTTTTTTGGGTCATTTGAATGTCAAAACAAGATCAAAGAAGGTTGGGCCACAAGGCATATTAATAGATGAAGAAGATGTAGCAATGGTGGCCTAGATACTTGGCATGCAATAATGCGGACATTCAATTACCTTGTAGTAACTCAAAATGAAGGAAGTAGAACTTACCCAAACTAGACCAACCTCTTTCACAAATGGAATTCCATAGAATTCTTAGTGGTATTGGTTCAAACATTGAAATCTAGAACTAAACATTAGACTTGTAGAAGGATTAGAAGTATGCAGGGCACATGGTCTAACAAGTTAGCCATGTAACTCCTTTTACAAGAATTTGGAAACATTATACAATCATCACAAGCATAGTTCAGATCGTCTAAAGGGTAGATGCAAGCTATAGTGGCTCAAAAGCAACTTGAATCCCAATCCCAAAAATTCATTAAATGGAAAAATTAACATTCAAATGGAAAAGAAAACATTAAAAACCAATGTTGAGTGGGCCCTATGTGGTGATTAATTGATTAATAAAGTTCATATTAATGGTTGCCCATCTAGAAAACTCCTTGTCATACATGCTAGGGGGACAAAAATATCAATCCAACAATAAAAGATCAAGAATTGGACTTTTGAAAATAAGGTCCAAATTTGATCATTCAAAAGTCCATAGTTATTTGTTGGTTAAAATTGTTGTAATAATATTTTTCAATCCATATTTTTTTTCCCATCATGTATCATATATTGAGTCCCTATAAAAAATATTGAGATGAAATCATAACAAAAATTGCATTTGAATGTTAATGCAAAACCCATATTATAGTCCATATGTCCATTTAAAAAGTCCTTTACTATATGATTAGTGTATGTTTATTGAATTTCACCCCTCAATAAATATTCTTATTCAAGTTGGCAATTTTAATCCATAAATATTTTTGTCAAATTGATGATTTTACAATGTGTTTGTGGCATTTGAATAAAGTACATTCTACAAAAAGTCCATAAGGACACAAAAAATCAACCACCATAATTTGCATCTACCTTGGAATTCATATGAGATTGGAATCCAAGCTCAGAGGTAATCAAGTGCAAAAGTTCTAGCTAAAAAAGGCTCACAATAGGTTTACAACATTATTCCAAGGTCAAAAGAATGTTGATATTAAACTAAATCATCAATGCAACAAGGGGCTACCTATTTACCAGGTTTTTATATTTTTAGAGGTGAACGATTAAGAGATGATTACATTAAGGAATGTAAAACATGGACTTACATGGTAATGTAGAATAAGGCATGGATGGCAACATTCTTATTCAAGGAATTTCAGTCATTTTTCAAAAACTTAATTTCAAGTGGCATTTTACAATTTTATATAGACCTATTAATTTTAGATGGTCATGGTTCACATGTTACCTTAGAAGAAATAGGACAAGCTCAAACATTTGGGTTAGACACGATTACATTGCCTTTTCATACATCCCATGCCTTGTAGCCCCTAGATGTCAGTTGTTTTAAACCTTTCAAAATTACTTTTAGGAAAAAGAGAGATAGTGCTATGGTAAAAAATAATAATTGTGAATTAAACAAATGCACATTAGCTAGGTGGGTGGACAAGGCTTTAAAACAGACGTTGACTAATAAGAACACTATTAATTATGATAATGTAGTAGATGAAGATCAATGGGGGGAAGATGGAATTACTACATAGTTATTGAGTATTGCAACACTTGAGAAGATGTTGGAATAAAACCTAATGGGTAGGACCACCTAGATGTAAGTTTTTATGTGGATGTATTTACAAATCTTAATGATAGTCCTGAAGTTAGTCTATCAGATGATGCACATGCATTGCCCATTGATGTAGTTGAACCTACTTGTGGAATGCAACAAGTTGGAAATTCTTCAACTACAATGCAAGGTGCCCCATCTCTTGTCAATTTGCAAAATGCCCTAGATTTTGTCAATGTTTTGTCCTTGCCACGCTTGCTTGCAAAAAGAACAAGGGAAAATGAACCATTAATTAACTATAACTAATCACATGTTGTGACATCTATTAAGTATTAAAACATTCTACGTAAAAAAACATTAAACAAAAAAATAGCAAAAGAAATTAGACAACAAAAACGAAAGGAGAAGGAGGACAAGAAGGCTAAATAAATTGTTAATTCCTTGAATGCAATTAAAATGGTAGTGTTAAAGGGTGAACTTATGCCCCCCCAATCAATACTGTCCTCAAGTGGGTAGGAATGGGGAGTAAGGCTAACACCTTGTTATTCCACAAAAAAAGACTATTTTCACTAACTTATTTTATTATAACTATTCAAGTAATAAGTAAAAGGTCATACAAGTGGAAATGGGGAAGGTAAGGGTTTGTTGTCTAAGAATAGACCTACCTTCATATCAATTTTATAATCCAAGGAGTAGACGGTAGAACATAGAAAAGGCAAGATGAGAAAGAAGGAGAAATTGGGAGTAGTTATTCTCCATGGGTCTATAGTACCTTCAACATCCCTAGATACTACCTAGGGGGTCTTCAGACCTTTCTAATGCTATTGTCCTTCCTTTCCCCATGCATGTAGGTTTTTTAGTGGCTTTGCCTGCCACCTGTAACCCTCAAAATCCCTCCTTTGCATTCTATCATCATAGAGTGCAACCTACAACTTGTAACTGTCGTCCCTTTGTAGCTCCTCCATGTTGCTTACCACAATGCCTTCTAGCATGCATGAGGTAACTTGCTAGTTTGTTACCTTTAATTTCCACCACCATGGATTAGTTGCTACCTTCTTACGGTAGCTAATAGCTTAAGGCTTTAAAGACTACCTAATGGCTAGCCCCTTGCTCATTATCCTAGAAGAAATGCAAATATATTAACTCAAGGAAACATCCTACTTTTATCGCCTAAACAATTCTACTTTCCACATTTAATAAAACATCAATGCAATTTAAGAAACTCAAGTCCTTCAACCATCTTCCGTTAAAATGACACATAAAGTACATACTTTTTTCTCCATTCCTCTCCACCACTCTCCAACTGAGAGTTCTACATCTCCCAAAAGTCTTGAATGAATTCCAAATCACCCAATCCTTCTCTTAATCCCCCTTCCTCACAAACCACACAAAGGCCCACATTGACCCTTAGAAAATAGGGCCTTTATCCTAATCCCTTCCTAAAAATCTCCTAGATGATTGGGTGGATTACCCTCAACCATTCATTAACCCAAGCTACTTAATCCCATTAGCTTCACCCCTTGGGTAAAGGATGATAAGTTTACCACTAATAATTAATAGTCACAAGGAGGCCTATGGAACTAATTAGTATAGAGATTTATACCTATTAACAAGTAGCTTAAAAATTGCCAAAGAAACATGCAAGAATAAATTTCATGTCAACTTGGTCTATAGTTGTAGTAAGAAATACAAGGGATAAGTTTCATTGCAATTCTGTAACAGGTCTAAGGGCACATCCCTTATTGTTCAAGGGTGTGAACCTTGGGATTTCAACAACAACACAAAGAAAAGTAAGGGAAATTGTAATGACACGAATGAAAGCAAGGGGTCACGTTGTGGCAAGACTATAATAATTCATTTAAGGTAGCCAATTTTGGAGGAAAGGACAAGGGGTTTAAAGGAAAGGCCAAGGATTGAGACTAGAGGGGTTGAATGTGAAAAAGATCATAATTCAGGGTGGAACCACGAGGAACCAAGAGGAACCGGGAAGTAGAAACCAAAGGAAAATGAACACAATCAAAATCGTGAACTAGGAGGAACTAGGAACCAAGAAATAGGAGGAGGATGAACACGATCAAAATCATGAACCAAAAGGAACCGAGAGCCAAGAACTAAAATGAACGACGAGGACCCAAGAACCATGAACTAGAGGAGGATGAACACAGTCAAGATCACAACTCCGGAGAACCAAGAGGAACTAGGAGCTAGGAACCAAAGGAGGACAAACACAAACAAGATTACGAACTAGGAAGAACCATTAAGAACCAAGAACTCGGAACTAGGAATTAAAGGAGGACAAACACGATCAAGGTCACAAACCAATTAGAACTAAGAAGAACTAAGAGCCAAGAAGAGCAAAATGAACTAGTAACAAGGAACTAGGCATAGAGGAGGACAAGATCAGGATCCATGATCAAGATCAGGATGATGGGGGATTGGGGGCTCTAGAGGAAAATGAACACAATCAAGATCATAATGTAACAAAGCCGGGCCCGCATTTGATGATGATCATTAGGAGGAGGATTGTGATGGAAGGAGGAGTTGAACCCACACTTGAGTGTTCAGGCAATGTAGATCATGATGAAGACTTCTTACACATGACCATCACCATCGCATGCACAACACAAGGCAAAACCAATATTAATTTTTTTTCAATACTAGAGGATGAACTTGTAACAAACACCACTCAAACGAACATTCATGGAAGTGACAATGATCAACAAATCCTTGACATTAATGCCTAGTTGCAACCAATGAACTCCAAAGTTCGACCATCTAGAGTCCAAACTCCAAACCAAGGAATTTTGATAGCCAAAACCCATAGTGGTGTGCAGTTCTGTACAAAAATTTAGGGTTAAAAAAGGTAGGGTTTTGTATGATCGTAATTTTTAAAACTTTTTTGTAAACATTGATCTTGGTAGTAGATGTATGATGAACCTTTTTGCATAATGTATCCAACAAATTTCATTTCCATTGCATTCGATCAAGGGTCAAAATTTGTCCATGTTTCAATTGTTGAAACCTCTTTCATAAGGGGAAACATGTTTGGTTATCAAGATGACAAGTGTTGTTTTAAATTGTTTCCAGCAAGTTAACTCCCCTTCATTTGGGGCAGCATATTTTAATCATTCCTTGACCAAATCACATGATCTAAACATCTATGAAAAATGGGGCACAACTTCTCTTTAGATCCCAACCCCAAAAAATCGACATTTAGCACACACTTTTTCACTGAGTCCTTATATGTTTAGCCTCCAGCCTATCTACCTTATTTCTTTTTTTTTGCATCTTCTTCATTTTATTTTTTCTTATTGTTTTTTTTTTGTTTCTTTTAAATTTCTTCTTTTGCATCCTCCTCCTCCTATTATTCTTTGCTTCTTTCTTTTTAATCTCCTTTTCTTTTTCCACAACTCCATAGGACAATTGATTACAAGTCTTTTTCACATTTTTTTTCTCACAAATAGGTGTTTTCCAAGCTTTCTAGCACTTGTGGGTCCAAGTACGTCCTTTGTGAGCGAGTCATTTTCACATGTTTTCTTTTGTTTCCATCCTTCCCTATCATGGTTCAGAGCAATCTTAAACTCTCACAAGCTCTTTCACACATGTTGCTTTAATATGTCTCCTTCAAACGTCTTCTTTGTACTTGTACTTTTCATGTAAGTTCTTATCAAATATCATGGCTTTCTTTGCTTCCCTCTTGACTTATTTATATATATTTTTGTTGATGTGACACTTTTCTCTTTTTTACTAAAAATGTTTTGTTCTCACATTCTTTCATGGTTGTGATGAAAAATGACCATGGACAAGTTTTGAGTCCGGTTACCATCAAAAAAATTCATCAGCACTTTTGGGTTTGCAAGGCAAATTTGATGGTGTGCAGCGGAGATACTTGTAGGAGGCAACACTTGACCATTGGTTATAATTGGTGAGTTTTGACATTTTTGTGTAACCCCTTGAATGGTTCATCTTGTAATGTTGAAATCTTAGACCGGCTTCACACTAGGAATCAGGGCCAATGTTCAACCCAAATCCAACAGTCCTATTGGTGCAAAAGTTGAAATCAGCCCTGGGGCCTTTACACTAGGAGTCAAAGCTGAAAGAGAAAAAAACTTTTCAATCTGCCCCAAGTTACTAATAAATGCTAAACTTTATGGCCTTGTATTGGTCCCCAGGCTCAAAAAAGGATACCATCAAATTTGGGAGGCCAATTTGCAACCCCTGGGGCCAATGTTCCAGCATTTATTAATATCCTGACGTCAATGTTCTAGCGTTTATTAGTAACTTGGGGCCAATTTGCAACCCAAAAATGCTCAAAGTTGGCCCCAAGTTTTTTTGGCCCTGACTCCTAGTGTAAAGCGGGCCTTCCCTTAATAATAGTACTTCCCATTGAAAGATTGCTACCCTACAAAGAGGGGCATGGCACAAGTGTGTGGCACAAGTACTCTTAGATATTGATCTTGATTTTAGAGTTGGCAATTATCTATTAGTAAATTCATGTAAGGCCCCTCAAACTCTGGACCAAAGCCAACTTGAATGAACCATTCTCATTGGGTGGCCCCCTTTATCAAAGGCCAATGAATTGGTTTTCAAATCCTCAAGCCAAGTTGGTGTAAAAGCCAATGAATTGCCTTTCAAGCATGAAGAGATTCCACTTAATTTAATATAATTATATCTCACAACTTTTCAGACCAAGACTGCAATAATTTTGTGGCCCAATTTTAGTTACCTATATGAAATCACATCCATAAGATAGGGAACAAAAACAACTTTGTGGGTTGTTGGTCTTGGTTTTGGTTTCATTGCCATGTACATAAACAACTTATGGATTATTATTGTTGTTTCAAGTTTCACATGCCAACTGAATTGAAACTTCATGATTTCTTGTTGTGGTTAGTCCTTGATCTTAGTCTGTAGCTTGAACTTTGAAGTGTACTTAATTTACTTAATAATGAACAGGAAATTCAACTCATGATTGTATACAACTTGTGGCCATGAATCCTAATGGGCTAACCACTCTAAGGTATGTTGGCTTTGATACTTACAAGATAGTGATAGACACATGACATATGGCAGCTTTGCACATTACATTCCATAATGTTCAAGGAGACCACAAAATGTGTAAATAGCATATGCTTTTGTTCAGTCCATTCTCAATGAAGACCTCACACCATTTGTGGAATTAATGCATCATTAATTTTTGGGATTTTCTTGTAAAACTAATAATTTATATTGTTGGGTTTGTAAGCAAAGGTCGATCCACAAAGATCCAAAAAGGACTCAAGCATCTAAGTTAAGATATCTGAAAAAGGAAAATATTTTCTTAAAAAACCTTCCATTTTCTAACAAATTCCCCTCAATGGTACTTTCTTATAACATTAAAGTTATCCGTAAAGTCAGGCGATTAGGGGGCGAGAACGGCCAGTTTCGGCATAACAGGGCATGAGATGCTTAATTATGAATGAGATTTTACAAAACGAAATGACTGGGACCCAAACTAGTTTTTGCACCAATTTTAGTGGGAAACTGTGATTCCCCCTCTTTCCTTTTTCCTGAGCGCCTTCACTGCTGCTACATATATTTTCACTGCTCCTACCTGTAGGACTACTATAACTACTCTCGAACCTTGTGCATTAAATGCTGAGTTTCAGCATTTCGTACAGAGATTTACTAAAATTTCATTACTTTGCGGATACCACTGAAAGAGGGGACAGGGGGTGAAAGAGAGGGTGACTTTATAGATAACTTTATTGTCAAAGATAAATTGAAATTACTGTCAGAAACACGTCTTTATAGAATTCTAAAAATGTAAATAATTCTACCATTATGACGAAGATTATGACAAAATCTTCGTAGCATATGAATGTGGATACTGGATACATTTACAAGCAACTGTTGTACTAATAGTCTTTATACCAACAAAATAGAAAATACATGTGATGATGTGATTTGAACAATGAACGATATTGAAATAAGTGTTTGTTCCTATACCATACCTTTAAATGTGCAATTGTGATATCTCCCCATGGTTCTTTTCAAATGTGTGAAAGAGGAGCTTCAAAAATAAGTCATTCAACACCCATAATAGCACAACCTTTATTACCTACTACCAATGGACCACAATTCCAAACTTGTAGGGCCTATAATAATTAAGGCAAAATACATGCATGTATTGTATGCAAGAAAACCTCAAGTTTGCACAATTTTGAGATCTGATCAGCTTTGATCCAAGAGGATGAAAGAACCATAAAAATAAGTGAGTGACAAAGTCATAAAAGATTATTATTTGAACTCATAGGAAGGTTCAACATTAATCAAAACTAAACAAGTGAATCCATGGTGGGAACCAATGCCAAAAAGAGCTTGCAAAAGACACATAGGCTTTTGCAAAATCAATATAAATCCGTGGAGGGAACAAATGAGCAAAAGAGCTTATAAGAGGATTTGAACCTACTTCAAAAGACTAGTGAATTTTAATGACCTAAGTTGGATGCTCTAGATTCATTACAAAGTCTACAAGAATTAGTAGTGGACCGTCGTGATCTGATCTGATTAACTACGAGTTATGAGTTCAGTAATTCCATGATGAAAAGTGCTGTGAGAGTACAATTCATTCTTTGTATCGCATATCATCATCAACCTTCATCCCAACCTATAATCAATCTAAAGATGAAGAAGAATGCCCCCAAGTAAGAACAACTACTCAATTATTATGGCTGGTCATGTTTGTAGAGCTTTGAAGACCTTTTGAACCTGGGGCCCCCAATATTATGGTTGCATAATTAGTACCTATCCCAGGTTTTGTTGTATACTCGGTGGAGAAGGGAGCTCTACAGCACCCGTAGACTTGTACGTAGTAAACTTCCTTTTGGGTCCTCATGTGCAAAAAATTGCTAATTGCATGGCTATTTCTTACAAGAGTTGTGGACGGTGTTTGTCACCCATTGGACACAACAAGGATGTCATCGATGAGAATTTATGTACAAGAATTGCCATGCATCATGATTGACAAGTTATCCCCATAATTCTCATTGGTAATGAGTACCACTCCTCATGACATTTTATCTGATCAGGTAGTTGTTTACATGCATCCCCCATAGACCCCAGTCTGAGTTCTTGCTACAAATGACAATGCTCAAATCCATCATGCAAACTTGAACCAGCCCTTTCCTTTCTTAGCTTGACCTACAAGACTCAAGTGCCACTCTTTTACCATGTGGAATCCATTGATGATGTCGTGCTTTTTTGTTTGTGCTCTTCCCATGCCATGTGGTAGTCTTATGGCCCATTTAAAATCATTTCATTTCATAAGGAAAGGGAACCTTCTTATTCCCAAAATTAGACCGATAAAGTGAATTTGCTTGATATCAATCAAGAGGGGTCATGATTCCCCAGAACTTGATTTGTATGATGAGTCCATGAGTCTTATCTTTGCCTACTACCTCTTGGACCTCCACCAATGCAGTTGTTTGTATGAGGCCATCACCACACCTAGTTCGTAGTAAGAAGGAATCCTGGATGGTTGTGAAGGAGTGCTACTACTAGATTGGACCCAAAAAAGGATTATTGCGAGGCCCCCATGCTAGAGTTCAATCCAATCAATGGATGATATCAATATCTAGGACCATTTATTACGCAGTACGAATTGGTTATAATCATGAGCATTTATGAATATGCTGTCAGTAGAACCTTTTTGTAAATTCACAATATGTTCTTGTGCTTGGAAAAAATTGTGTTTGATGACAAACAAAATTGTATTTGACAACAAGAAAATTATATTGTCAAAAAATTGTGTTTGACGACAAACAAAATTGTATTTGACAACAAGAAAATTGTATTGTCAAAAAATTGTGTTTGACGACAAACAAAATTGTATTTGACAACAAGAAAATTGTATTGTCAAAAAAATTGTGTTTGATGACAATCAAAATTGTATTTGACAACAAGCAAATTGTGTTTGACGACAAAAAAAAAATGGTATTTGAAAACAAGCAAATTACATTGTCAAAAAATTGTGTTTGACGACAAAAAAAGAAATGGTATTTGAAAACAAGCAAATTGCATTGTCAAAAAATTGTGTTTGACGACAAGCAAAATTGTATTTGACAACAAACAAATTGTGTTGTTGTCTTGAGTCCCCCATCCCCAAAGGAGTGTGGAACTTAAAACAGCCCAAATGAACTTTGGGGGGGGGGTGTCAGTCAGTGCATGGCCTCCACATTTTGTCATAAGGTTGGACTGCTGCTGTAGGCAAAAGAAACTAATATTTTAAAACTAAAGACCAACCTGATCAAAAGAAAGCCAATGGAACTAGCTGTTGTTATGATATAACCAGTCCTTTAGATAGGTGGATGTGAGTTCAAAACTGCCTGCAAGGAAGCAATGTCTTTCTCCTTTAAGCAGTACATGTCTCTTCACCCTGCACAATATGTATGCAGAGAATCATGCAGGGTGTTGCACTTTACAGCAGCAAACTTCATAAGGGGTGTTTATTGTCTCCAGAGAGGGGCAGAGTGAACCAGCACCTACACTGGTACCTTTACCTTTTTGAATGAGACTTCTTACTGATTGATTATAAGAGGTCTTCACCTCTCCTATTAATTAGAGGAGGTGCCTCCCAAGTTCAATTTTTATTTTTATTTTTAACAACCCAATTTGATTGGCCTATCACTCCAAAAAAAAAAAAAAAAAAAAAAGGAGGAAAAAAAAAAAAAAAAAAAAAAAAAAAAAAAAAGAGGGGGGTACACTATGGGTG
>Ga0116231_10000458_pt1 | contig 70362 bp, 57 predicted proteins | sample S1TSphgellanicum_2_FD_89695 | JGI IMG/M metagenome (GOLD analysis project Ga0116231, IMG submission 89695) | Host-associated microbial communities from peat moss isolated from Minnesota, USA - S1T2_Fd - Sphagnum magellanicum MG | ecosystem: Host-associated > Plants > Peat moss > Unclassified...
AAAAAAAAAAAAAAAAAAAAAAAAAAAAAAAAAAAAACCTATGGGGAAAAATTTTAACCATCAAATCCAACATTTTCATTGGCCATAACATTTTTTTACACATCTTTACACAAGCCTATTCATCACCCTCTTGTATATTAGTAAACTAGTCAAATTTTTGCACCGTGATTCCAAAATAAAATAAAAAATAAAAAATTAATTAAAAAAAAAAACCCCATAGTGTAATTCAATTCACTTCCGATACCATAGAATGGTCAAGCCTTGGATATTATGTTGGGTAAAGCGATAGACAAGGTCTTTAGGCACGAACTAGGTGACCGCCCAACATAAGGGACAAAGTGAGGCCATTTCGTTGGGTAAAGTGCTAGACAAGCTCTTTAGGGCAAGCTAGGTGACACACTCAACTTAAGGGACAAAGTGAAGCCATTCCATGACATTAAACCCTAAAAATTATAAAAAAATTACATTAAAAAATTTATTAAGGCCATTTAGTTCCCATTGTGAATTATTGCAAAGTTTACATGCTTCAAGCTACAATCATACAAGGAGGTTTGGATAATATTGATTTCAGCTTTGATTTTGTGTGCTAGGGAAAATTGATTGCAACAAGGGTAGTTGAATTATTGGGTGAAGGTTATTATTTTATTTTATTTTAAATTTTTTTATAATGTTAGCTAAAGTGGCGATCATCCATAAGAGGATCTAGCCAAGATTTGGCTATAGAAAAATATGAAATTAAAATTTCAAAAAAAAATCCTTCTATATTTCTGGCTACCTACTGGAATTTAGAATAGAATCTGGCGATTTATTTTTTTGGGGAAATATGGTGAATAAATAGCCAAGAAAATACTAAATCTTGAAAAACACTGCTGGGGGCTTTAGGCAATCCTCTTGGGAAAAAAAATTAGACAAATTTGGCTATATAGGTATCAAAAATGAAAAACCTTTTTAAAATTAAAATTAAATCCTTCTATGTTCTTGGCTACCTGCTAAAACTTATTGTACAAAGACTGGCAAATTTGGAATTTTTTTTCATTTCAAAAATTTGGGCCCACTTACTTACCTACCTACCTACCTACCTACTATATTGCGTCCCATAGACTAACCATGAACTAAACCCACTGACCCCAAAAGAAACTTGATGAGACTTGATGTTGGTGTCACAAAATGTGAGTTTGTATACAATGACTCAAGCTAAAGCTTTTGATGATAACCTAAGGTTAACCTAACCCCGAATGTAGATATTGAAATAGGTGCCCAAAGGCACATTCTAATACTTGCCCTAAAAATTTATCAACCCCCTATAAAAGGGACTTAAAAAATGCATAGTGTGCAAAAATCATGTACTTTTATTTATTTATAATAAAATTTAATTACAAATGGTAGAATGGAAAAATAAGCACAATACCCATATTGTTTGCAACAATATTGATTGTAAATGGAAAAATTGTCTAAGGCAATGTAATACCTTCGCTTATTTGCAATTTGTAATAAGATTCAGCATAATGTTTTTGGAATGCAATATCTTCAAGTTTTTCTACCAGCTTTAATGTGACATAACAAGGGTTAGCCAAATTTTTGTGTGTGAAATTTCACTCAAATATGAGAACAATTTGGGACTACAACCCTTACAATGCTATTTTGGAATTAAAAAAAATATCATGAAAAAATAGGGTTTTTGTATCGAGTTTAGAATGCCCATTCCTACAAGCCATCGAACAAAAACAAGGTTACAATTTTAAAAAAATTGCCCTACTTATCATGTAGCCAAATTTATCTAAATCTTTATATGGCTATTCTGGGTATTGTGCCAAAGGGGAAAAAAACCTTGGCATGGGTGTTTGCATTATTGTCATTTTTTTTGTCATCTCTAATTTAACATGGCAAGGACATTTGTAATAGTGTCAATTTTCTACAAACATTGTATGAGAATTTGCAATACTGCATGTGTTGTGTAAACAATAAATATTCTTTAAATGGGATTGAAGATAATACTTGCATTGTTCCCCAAAAAAAACACTATTATGGCAATTAATTTTGGCTATGATCTTCACAACACTACTCACATTTGTCCTTCATACCATCATTTCCAAGGTTTTCAAAGTGGTGTCTTTTTAATTTTTTCCCCACCTAATCTAAACACACATAATTCATACATAATTTGAGTTTGCACCAAAAGGTAAAGAAAAATGCATATAAAATGTTCCATGTTATAAAATCAAATGTATGAAAAATCCTAAAAACCCCAAAACCAATCCATCAAATATATGCAAAAGAAATAAGTAAAATGATACATGGGGCATTGTTAGTAGCTCCATGGATTGAAAGCATAGTAAAATATACAAAAAGTTAAGGAACTAAAATCAAGTTTAAAAATGACATAAATAGATGAAAATACATAAAAACCTTATTTAAACTTTTTATTATAAACCATTGTGCATTCCATCGAGTCTATGATAAGTTAAATATAAAATATGATGAACTTTAAACTAATAAAACAAGGAAAAAATAAATTTGTGTTTGACTAATCAATATGAGATTTAAAAATATTTTTTATTAGAAAATTTAATGAAATAGATATGTATTAAATTAAATTATAAAGATAATTGTATATTGAAATAAGTCATTAAAAGGTTGTATTTTCTTTTTATTAGAACACATTTGACACATGCTTGACACAAATGTTCCGTTGAAAAAAGGAAAATTTTAAAAAATACTTGCATTTAAAATAATCTATCCAAAACCTATTTTTACAATGTGAAATTCAAAAAAAAGCATAATAATAAAAAAGTATCTTTTTTTTAATGAAAATATCGAATATAATGATTTAGTGATGAGATTTGTTCCTATTTTTTTTTTTTTGTTGGCTGGAAAATATCCTACAAAAATAATTTTGTTTATATATTTTATGTTGCTCACACCCCTCATAGCCCTAACTAAACCGACCTTTGTTTTTGCCCTTCCATTGTATGTAGTAATAAACAAATGTAGATTGAATCACCTTCTTTGCATGTTAATGTGTGAAAAGTTAGTATCTCATTGTCTTGATGTGAATCTTATTTACATTGATTGTGTCTTAGCTTCTTGTTAGGGGCATGCTCGATTTGCACAATAAGGAAAAGAAGAAAAAAATGGAAAAGAAATCCTTGAAGAAAAATGGTAGACCTTTTCACTAAGGAAAAATAAAACAAAGCAAAACTCCACACTCCAAGCTTGACATCACCTTATAAACAACAACAACACAAAAAAAGAAAAAAAAAAATTAGACAACCACTTTTGCAAGCAAAAAAAAATAAAAATAAAAATGATAAACTAAACACCACCCAAGGCTCTACGAAGTTCTCTACCAAGGTTTGTGGAATCAAACTTGAGGTTCATAAAAAAGGAGAGACCATAGGAAATATGGACACTCCTTTTCACAAACAAGACATAAACTTTTGTCTCAAAACCCAATGATGCACATAGAAGGCCAAAAAAGCTTTGTAGGTTAGGGACTTTGGCCATAGCTTACAAATTGATTGTTGGAATGTTTCAAGTGCTTTTGATGATTGAATAGTTTTTGGGAGAAAGATCTTCCTATGTTTAAGTGGGCTCTTCCATATCTTCTTAGTCACCACTACCCAAGGTAAAGGTATTGTTGAGCTATGAAGATATATTATGGATAGATGGTGGTGGATATTGTTATCCCTTTAGCTCTAGGTACTAAGTCTCTTTACCAAGTAAAGTACCCTCAATCTTGTTAGATATGTTTGCTTTTGTGAACTAGTTTGAAAGTTGTAAAAATCCAATTGAAATGTATGACATAATTTGTGTAGCATGCCCGTGATTGAATTGAAAATTTCTCTATTCAAATCTTTATGCCAAACTCAAAATCCAAATGTTTTAAAAGAGTTGACTACGGAACTCGTAATTCAAGGTCGGTGCTATTAAATAGCATTCTTTAAAACTCGAGGTTCTTAGGAGATAGAAAACCGTGCAACATGGGTGAAGTCCAAAGCTTAGAGGACATTCCAAAACATTTAGGCTAGATTTGGCTATCACCTCATTCCCAAGTGCTTCATTTTGGGAATTCATCGACCTCGGGCGTTAACTTACACAAAACCTTTTCTTTCCAAACATTATCATGAAGCAAAAAAAAAGAAGAAGAGAGTTAAGTAGCCTAAATTACTTAATTCAATATTAGCTATACTAAAAAATAACATGCAAAACTATGTGTTAGTTGTAGCTTTATATTGGAGGGTGAGATATACATTTAAATTAGGATTTGCCAAATTGTCAATTCTAAAGCCAATGGGTATTCTTTTTTTACATTTGGCAAAAAAATTCTAAATGCGAGAGTTAGAATAGCTTTTGTTTAAAATACATATAAGTGCAAGGAATATTACTCTAGGAATTTGGGATTAGGGTTTTAGAGTTTTTTCCACATTCTAAGAGGTTATGTGAGGGGCCAAGAGTACCAACTATTGAGGAATTTTGTGTGGTGGGTATTTGATTTGATTTTTTGATAACCTTGGGCTCCGGCCTTTGGAAAAGAAGTGGAATAAAAACCCTCAAAGAATTGGCGGGTGTCACAAAATAACTAACCGGCAATTTTATAAACGACATTTGACCGATTCTTACATTTTTGAGAACCACGGATAAATAAATAAGATGAGCAATCAAGACTAGATCAAAGACTTTTGGTTAACAACTAACTTAGGGCACTTGGTGGTATACCCAACCATAATTAGTTCAACGATTGGGTTAGATCCCCTGAGTTAGGTTAGATACACCGAGCGAGAGTGGCAGGTGTTTTGTGTTGTTGAAGAGTGCGGGACAACAATGCGATCTTGAATAGCATCCTTATTTGTACTAAGTTACTACATGAGTTCCGACATTCATATGCGTTCACCAAAATATGTTGATTGCTCATAATTGCAATTTGTTGCAAGTGTTGTGTGTGTGTGGCAAGGCCTCATTCTATGAGGTAGGTACCTCATTTGATTTGGGACCCATGTTTTGAAACCCTAATGTATAGTTATCGTATTACCCTAATTTTAATATTTAGTTTAAAAATACCATAGTTTGATTTTGGACCCATATTTTAAAACCCAAATGTATAATTATCATAGTATTCACAAAATTTTATTTAAAAATTAAAAAAATTGATTTTCATCTTGGACCCATGTTTTAAAACCCAAATGTACAATTATCATACTATTCACAAAATTTTATTTAAAAATTAAAAAAATTGATTTTGATCTTGGACCTATGTTTTAAAACCCAAATGTATAATTATCATAGTATCCATAATTTAAAAAAAAAAATACTGTAATTTGATTTTGATTTTGGACCCATGTTAGGCGGTCTATGACTTAAGTTTGGTTTTTTTTTTTGGGTCATGTTGAGATCTCCCAACTCACAATAATGCTTCACACTTGCAATTGTTGGAAAGCCCTTGATGAGTGGAATTTCATGGAGATTATTTTGCAATTTGAAATTTCAAGTTTGGAAAATATTGAAAATTGAGTAATTTTTTGTTGTTAAAAGTTAATTTAAAAATATAAGGAATTAAACCCCCCCCCCCCCTTTGATCCGTAAACTAGGTCTCGATGTTGTGAGGTGCAATGGGTGTAAATTTTCTCTCGCACATTTACACTCAAATGAATTAATTGTGCAACGGGCATCTGTGTAATAACACATTGAGTGCGTCACTCTTAAGTTTGAGAATGATCCCGTCATTGGTGTATTTATGCGATTACAAAAGGTGCGACTTGCGTCACTCACTCTAAGCTTGAAACGATGGAGTAAATAAATTCCTGCATATGAAACCAGATACTGCGGACAGTTCCGACAACTGACCGACGAGTTCTTTGCCATAATGCTTTGAGCCCCCTTCCATAATGTTAACGGCTAGTTTGAACCGCAGGTTAGCATCGGTTGAGTCAGAGCAATTAGTTTCAAAAAGCTCTCTAGTTATATCATGTATCTTGGATGGTGGACGCTCACTCCCCTCCACACACGTAACAAACGGTATTAGCCGGAACAACGTGAAGCTGAGGCTCTTATATTCAATTTGCCTGGCCTTTGCCCTGGAGCAATGAGTCGGCTCTCTCTCTCTCTCGCTCAAATAATTGTGAAATTAATCCGTAACACATAGCACGAGTAATGTGCGAAACCCCCCTTCCCCTGTTCAAATTTTTTTGTTAAAAGCTCGGTTTAACTTTTACGGTTTTTAACATCTTGAAGAACACATTGGGAACTTGGGGGGACACATTGGGAACTTGGGGAACACATTGGCACAAATTGTTCTGATCATTCCATAAGACTATCTATATATATATGTAGCCAAATTTTTGGCTACAAAGGAAATATGAAGTTAAAATCCCTTCAATGTTTTGGCTATACGTTTGAAACCCGAGGTAGTAGAGAGTGTTGGAAATTAGGGCCCAAATTTTTAGGTTTTGGCCCCTAAATTTAACAATCATAAACCCTAAAAAAAAATTTGTCACGCAATTTTCAAAAAGAGTAATGCTCAATAATTGCAAAAATTTGGCGAAAAAAAGAAAAAAGGCCGGAAGGTAACCATTTTATGTAATATTGTTTTATACCACAATAAATTACCAAATACTCTAACCCTGGTTTAAAAATAATGCGTCTAGTTAGAGTCACAGAGGTTTGATGAGCAGACCAATCAATTTATTTCTGCTGTTAAAAACTTAAAAAAAAGACCTTTTACACAAAAAAAAGATTAATAAATTAAATTAAATGAATACACCAAAAGCAGGAGGTGAAAAAGGCTGGAATGTTCTGCCAAAGCACTTTTTCTGTGTTTTTTATTATTTATTAACCCAGACCTAATAAAAGAAATTGGGCAGAATGATGAGAGAGTCCAATTAATAATTTAAAAATAAAAAATTAATAATAAAATTAGTAACAATAAGCTATTTAAGCAATAACAAGCAATTTAATAATAAAAAGTTAAAGCAATAATAGGCAATAATAAAATAGCAGTAATATTCAATTTAATAATAAAACAAAAAATAAAACCAGAAAATAAAACCAGAAAAAAGGGGAGTAATAAATTTCAACTGACGACTTTTTTTTCTTTTTTTTTTTGTGACCGTTCCGAAATTTCAAATTTGTGTACGGCGTGGTCACCCCAACGGATAGGACCCAGTCTCGCACGGCACCTGGACCAGATGCCAGTCTCAGATGCTGGCCTGTCGGATGGGACCATCCCCCTCGTCTTGGGACCCGGGTCTTGGCCCGTTCGCTTGCGGCGCAGGGAAGAAGACGCGACCGTCGCTCGCTTGCCGAACGCAGTTGGTCTTGTCGCTCGTAGCAGACTCTCGTTGGCACGGCGGCTTCGTCCTCTCGGGATTTCGCTGCAACAATTCTGCTGTCCCGGGTGGTGTTGGTGGTGGTGCTGTTGTTGCTGTTGCTGTTCTGGTATGTCAAAAATATCGCTACTGCTGCTTCATTGTCTTATTTTTTCGCACTTTTGTTTTTGGTCCTTTGTGTGAGAAGCTTTTCGTTGTGCAGTGAGACAGAGTCCAGGCACTTTGATAGACAAGATAAGATCTCTGTCTCTCTCTCTTTGTGTACAAAATTCGAACCGGAATGCACAAGAATTTTGTCGAGCTTCTTCGGTTTTTCTGGAAGATCTGAGGGTACAATTTGCAACGCTGAGAGAGAGAGAGAGAGAGAGAGAGAGAGAGAGAGAGAGAGAGAGAGATTCTCCAGCGCAGTTGCTGAATCGTGGACCTCTAATTCGCGTAGCAACGCTCGAGAGGATATCGTCATATCGCTGTGTACTGTAGGACATAAACAGGTTGTTTGTGCCTTGTGTACTTGCTTTAGGAGCAAAGGCACGGACGCAGTAGGATTGTTGGCAGGGTGCTTCGTTGCTGAAATCTCTACTATTTTGTGCTTTACTTGCTTGCGAGAAGATTGCGTTATGAATGTTGCGACTTGTTACAGAGGATTGAGAGGCTCCGGAGAGGCTCATTACTTGCATTCTGTCAGTAAACTCGGTTGCTTTTTTCCGTGCCAGTTCATGATCACCTCGAGTGTCTCCAATTAGATTTTCGAGGCGTGCTTTGTTCGGTGTTTTTCCATTGCCAATGCCAAGAGAGTCTCTGCCTTCGGATGTTCTTTTATCGGCCTACTTCTAGCAATATCTCTGCTTGCTTCTTCAGTACCCAGGTATCGAGAGGAAGTGTTATTGGCGTGCTTTGTGGTGTCGCACCTCGCTCGCTGTCCTACCTCGTTGAGGTCGGTGAGGATTGTTGCATAGTGAAGAAGAAGAAGAAGACGAATAAGAAGTGATGCATGACTTACGGGATACTTCGCTCACAAGGTCAGAAAACGGTCGTTCCTCCGACTGCTTGTCGTTCCAAGGCTCCAATGCCAATGGCATTGGAGCATCTGTTCCGGACGAGGATACTAGCTCCTTCCATTACCCTGACAGGAGCACATCCAACCGTGAGAAGATGAAGAGTCATCGTCCCTGGGCAAAAGACAGGGATGCACAACACCCGCATTCCTCAAAGAATCGGAGTATTGCGTCGGGTGCTTCTCTCAGCGACACACATATGGCTTCCAGGAGGGCAGAACAAGCAGGTACCGAGGACATAACCATGACCGTCACCTGGAATCTGGCAGGATTCATTGCCATCTTGAGAGTTCAGGTTGAGAATACTGCAGAGGTGTCCTCTATGCGACAAACCATCTCGGAGTGAGTGTGGTTCCTGATTTGGTCATGCCGGAGGTTCTGATATAAGTCTTTTATGCTTCTTGCTGGGTGTTCTCAGCAAACAGGAGGATGCTAGCAGCTATGTGGTTGCAAGAAATTGTCGGAGTCACATCTCTTTCCAATGAACCCTCTGAAGAAGAATTGCGGCTGTGCTTACGGAATGGGCTTGTCCTCTGCAATGCAATCAACAAAGTCCAGCCTGGTGCTGTACCCAAGGTCTGAATTTTTCTCTTCCCTCTGCTCAGAAATGCAGCTTGGTGACCAACTTTGAGCAATTTTATTCCAGACCTGAAAGCCACTTTGAAATCTCCATTAGCGACTGTGACCTACTTGTTAGAAAATTTCATTGTTCATACTTGCATTTTGTGCAGGTTGTTGAGATTCCACCCCTTTCAAACCATCTCGATGGGGCTCAGTCTGCCTACCAGTATTTTGAGAATGTGAGAAACTTTTTGGTGGCAGTGGAAGAGATGGGCTTGCCTTCCTTTGAAGCTTCTGATCTCGAGCAGGTACAAAGTGGCATGATTTTCTGCCTCATTCGTCATTTTAGTCTAAGTCATGCACTTATGGCATTGCTAATCAGTATTGCAATCAGGACAAGCTTCCAACTTGATGACCAGTGCAAGAAATTTTGCAGGGAATCTTTTCAGCTGACTATGCAGACTTGTTAATCAACTTTGTGTGTGTCATCAGGTTTCGTTATGTCCAAGCTCATCTGCAAAGCTTGTTGACTGTATATTGGCATTGAAGGCATATCATGAATGGAAGCAAGGAGGGGCAGTGGGTTTCTGGAGGTTGAAGTCCCCTAATCATCTAATGGGTTATGTGCCAAACTCTGGCAAGTATGTCACTCGACACAAGAGTATGAACTCCACGTGTAACCAAGCAAGAAGAAAGTGGGGTCATCCAGATCTTGAATACTTGGGTGACAGAGACATATTGTCTTCTCCTGATCTATCAGCGAATCCCCTAATCTTTGATAGGGACAGCAGAGCCTCATTGGAAGGCATGTTGTACAATTCACAATATGACCAGAATGGACGTGGAAATGGAGATGCAGATGAGGCCCTTTCTGACATGCACATGTCAGGTAGTGATTTTAATTTTTCTAACTGACATAAATTTACTTTCACAACTGGATAAGGTAATGAAGGGTGCACAGTTCCACTTGCCAGAAAAGAGGTCTTAATATGTCTATGTCCACAGACTCACACTGCATGGGCCTGAAACAGCACCTTTTGTCCAAATTCTAGATCTCCACTCTGGAAAGCTTGGTTGAAAACTTATAGTTTGAGAGGGTCCAAATGTGTTCTTCGAAGGCAGAAGTGACATTCATTGTTTGGATGTCTGGGAGAGATCATCTGTCAAGACAGGAAGCATGACTGGTTATACAAAAACCCTCAGTGACCATTCATGCTTGCCAAGTCAAATGATTATGAATAGCAACATCTTTAGATTTCAAATTGTATATCCAAGCAGCCAGTTTGGGTGTCTGGTTGGTATTTATGGGTGTCATCACTTTCAGGTGACCTGCTCCCTTTTACTTTTCTTCAATGCAGTTTCTGACTCCAGTCTGAAGTTGGTGTTTATGCATTCAAGTCCATGTGTCTGTCTTGGATGGGTTCAATGTTTTTCAATGGGTATGATACTAGGATCCCAATTCAAGGCTTCCAGGTTTAGTTGGGACATGAGTCAGGGAATGCCAAGCACAATTGCTCCTAACTGCATCGTGTGAATCCATTTGTTCTTTGCAGACTCCACTTCAGCCTGGCTCCAACACATTGGCCATAAGTTCCGCGAGGTCCTTCAAGTTAAGATGAGGCAGATGCAAGATATGCCAACCTCCACAGATGCAGGAATATCAGTCTCTGTAGATGTAAGTGCACATTAGGCATGTGGTTGGCTCAGGGATGCAATCCTCTCTTCAGCCAGTTTGAATGTGAGCAAGAGAAGGTCCTGTTGGAAATTGTTGATTGTTTTCTGAAAACTGTTCAGTTTGTGCTGGGAAGGCCAAGGGGGTAAGGGAACATGGTTTTGGGACCCTGAATTTGTTCACACAGTAGTCAACACTTTTCTTGCCAACTAAACTCTTCATGATTTGGTGATACAGAATGCTTATTTCCACTCTCTTTCAAGCTTCATCAGTGCTATTCTGGGTGACAAACCTGCTGAGGAAGTTCCAATGGTGAGTTTGAGAGCCACTGTTCATGCTTGCATTCATCAGACAGATGGAGTCATCTACATGCTTGGTTGTATGTGTCCATGAAGCCAGAATGCATCAACATTATTATTCATGCTGCATCAGTGTGTGCAGTTAGTGGAGTTTCTTCTGCGTAAAGTAATTGAGGAGTTTGAGTACCATCTGCTCGCTCAGAGGAAGCAAGTCACTGAAGTAAGTACTGTAGACCTGATCAAGTTTAGGATACACACGTTTTGGGAACTGTAAAGTCTTGCTCACCCCTTGCACCAGGGGTCATAAGTAACTAAGACTGTGGCTCTGTCCCCTATCTGTAGAAGCCCAGTGATGAAATCTGTACAACCACATGTGAAACATGCTGCTAATATAAATAATAAGAAAATTTTATAGGGAAACCAATGTGTAAGCTGTCATAGGACACAGTACTGACGTAATTCTGATTGGAGAACTTTTATGCATTGTGCATTGAAGATGGGGAAGAAGCTGATGGAAGAGGAGAAGAGAGTGAATGAGGAGGAGGCGGACAGGTTGTTGAAGGAAAGTCATGAGCCAGACTATATGAAGCACCCAGATGAGGAAGAATTGCTCGCACTGGAGAAGCAGAAAAGAGAGTTAGAGGTGGAATCCAAACATAGGATTTGTACACTTGAACTGCAGCTGCAAGATGCACAGAGAAAGACGCATGAAATAGAAATGAACTCGGCCAGTCTAGAGACAAAGTATCAAATGTTTCTGTTCCATCAGGCTGAGGAATACAAGGTAGTTGTTCTGAATCCTGGATCTGATTCCTGTTGCACTGGCAGTGATTTGTTAACCTCTACGTGAAACATGTTTTGGCTGAATCTCCTTTTACATTCCTCCAAGTTGTCCTTCTAGACTGCAACAACTGCAGATTTGCACTAATGTGTATGCAATCCCATGTTGTGATGGATGGAAGTATACTGATATGAACAACTACATCTTCCTTTCTGTGGCAGAACCTTAGGTCAGCTCAGCATGGTGCCAAGGAGGAGGTAGTGAGGATGCAAATGGAATGGAAATGTCAGTTATCTAGTCTTGGTAAGACTCACTACTAATTTCAGTTGAGATTCAAGTTTGATTTTGTATGAGTTTGTGTGGGCTAACAAGTTTTGACTTTTTGTAGAGAAGGAGCTCCAAGCCATGGCAAGAGCTGCATCAGGGTATCATAAGGTGCTTGCAGAGAATCGTGCACTTTATAATGAAGTGCAAGATTTAAAAGGTGTGTCCACATGACAAGATTTAGTTCAAGGTGTGCTTAGGTTGGTTTCTATTCAAACATTCCACACGAACCTTCAAGACAACATGAGTGTTAGGATTGCTTTGCTGTAAGAACTCCACAAAGTCTGACAATCTGCTTGTTCTGATGTGTGAATTTCAGGTAATATTAGGGTATACTGCCGTGTGAGACCATTTCTCTCTGATGAACCTGGAAGGCCAACAACTGTTGACTATATTGGAGAGAATGGAGAAATTGTTTTGGTGAATCCCAGCCAACAGGGAGGGAAGGACTCCCGGAAGGCATTTGCATTTAACAAGGTCTTCGGCACAATGGCTTCACAAGGTACAGCAGCATTTTCCATGGTCCTAGTAGTTCTGAAAGTGAAGAAGGAATTCAAGCCAGCAAGCTGACTATGAACTTGTCATCACAGATATAGCCTGGCAGTTTTAGGGATGTAAAAATTACTTCATGGCAGTGTTGTAATAACATTTTTTCTCTTTCCTTGCAGAGGAAGTCTTCATGGACACACAACCTTTGATTCGTTCTGTCTTGGATGGGTATAATGTCTGCATCTTTGCTTATGGGCAGACAGGCTCAGGCAAAACCTTTACCATGGTAAGTGGTTGGGTAGAACTACATTATACACATTTTGGTAGAGGTGCACAAGCAAATAGAGTCTAATTGTTGAGAACAGAGTTCTTGTTCATGGCACTTGATGTGACTATTGCATGAAACCTCTTGTTGATGAGATAGAGGGTTTGTTATCAGCACAATGGTTAATTGCAGTTGGTAGGAACAGTCTTTAACGCTATAGCATTCAGGGGGAATATTGAGTTTTGATCGAAGATTTTGACATCTTATTGACACAGTGCTTGAGAACCCATCTTTGAACAGCTTCCTCATACACTTGGAGAGTGTTTGGAGGATAATTCATTACTTGCTGACAATATTCATGTCATTTTTGGCTGAAGCTTATGTTTTGTGTGAAATCATACAGAATGGGCCAAATAATATGACTCCATTCAATTGGGGAGTAAACTACAGGGCGCTGCATGATCTATTTCACCTGACACAAAGCCGGCTTGATGTTTTCCACTATGAAATTGGGGTGCAAATGCTTGAGATCTACAATGAGCAAGTCCGTGACCTTCTTAACACTGATGGTGTTCAGAGAAAATATCCTTTTCACATCTTCCTGGTTCTTACACAAATGATTAGTGGTTAGCTTGATCCCATGTAAGAGATATGTTCTACCCAATGCACTTACCTTGGTGTTTAGGATTGTGGAGGGTTAGTCATGGATTGTGCGAACACTAGTTTGAGATTGACAATGCAGCAGGCATGGAATTTTATGTGGATCCTTGACCTTTGGTATGTTGGAGATTCGGAACAGCTCACAGCTAAATGGGTCCAATGTGCCTGATGCTAGTATGGTGACAGTCAGATCAACAGAAGATGTTTTGGAGTTGATGAAAGTTGGCCAGAAGAACAGGGCTGTTGGTGCAACAGCTCTAAATGACCGCAGTAGCAGATCTCACAGGTATATACTTCACTGGATCTGTTAAATACATAAGAGTGCACCCCTGTAGGAGTGGAGTTCAGCAAACATTTCCAAGTGGAGAAAATTATCAGCATAATCCTGTATTTGGTTTTTTTGCAGCATCTTGACAATACATATTCAAGGAACAGACTTGGACTCAGGAACCACTCTCCGGGGCTCCCTTCACTTGGTTGACCTTGCTGGGAGTGAACGAGTTGACAAGTCTGAGGCCACTGGAGATAGGCTTAAAGAAGCTCAGCATATCAACAAATCGCTTTCAGCTCTTGGTGATGTCATTGCAGCACTTGCCCAGAAGAGTGGTCATGTGCCTTACCGGAATAGCAAACTCACTCAACTGTTGCAAGATTCTCTAGGTGTGTTTGAAGCTATATTTGAAACTTTGGTTTGACTAAGTTCCTGATTCCATTGTTCATGCACAAGTTGGATGGCTAACTTTCTAAATCTGGAATCATGATGAGCAGTGGCTTCGTTTTGGACAGGTGGGCAAGCAAAGACTCTTATGTTCGTACATGTAAGCCCGGACATAGAGTCTTTTGGAGAGACTGTTAGCACTCTGAAATTCGCAGAGAGAGTGTCATCAGTGGAGCTGGGGGCTGCTCGCAGTAATAAGGAGAGTGGGGAGGTTCTAAATCTGAGAGCTCAGGTATATCTTATCCTCATAGCAGTCACTTTGAGCAAGGATACATCTTATGGATAGTATAGGTCACAGAAAATGGATGGATTGATGGGAAATAGTTGCTTCATATGGGTATGTCTTTTTGAGTACCTTGATTTGATTGTACAGGTTGCTCAGCTCAGAGATGCAGCCTCAAAGAAAGATGCAGAAATTGAACGCCTTCAGGCTCTAAAAGATCGAGGAACACCAGGAGAAGGCAATTTGGGAAATGATAAGTTCAAGTTTAAGCCATTTAGTGCTAGTCCACATGGCCGCCGCATGAGCACAGAACCAGCTGTTCAAAGGAACCACAAATTGACAATGGATACTGGGGGTGTTGTTAGTGAGGTATGTTCAGTGGCTGGAACCTGGACATGTGGTTATGGGTTGGTAACCTTCTACTTTCTTGGAGGTATCTGTTGGAGTTTAGAGTTCCACATAAAGTAAACTATGTCATGTCCATAACTATTCAAAAGTTGCCCCAAGCTAGATGTGCATTGTGCTGCTCATGTAAAAATATGTCTCACTGCAGGTTCGCCGATCTATGAATAAGTTACCAGGGCTACCAAAATGGTCTCGTTTCCTGGTACCAAACACAAGACATGATTCTGAGGATGCTATGGAGCATTCTATATCTCCATCTGTATGCTCACCTGTTCAATCTCGGACAGAGCGCAAACTTTCATTTGAAGGATCTGAAGAACTGGCTAATGTTATGAATGACAAAAAGCTATTGAAGATGCGCAAAAGTACCCATCACTTGCGACAGAGTATTTCATCACTTGAAACTCACAAGGCTGTCCTAGCCTTGAAAGAGACAAGCCAGCAGCAGGAAGAGCTACATTCAAATCACAGAGAGATCACCATGCCTGATACAAAGTGTGTTAGTGAGCATACAGCACCACAGATGGCTCACGTGGAATCCATTGCAAAGGACTGGCATGACAGATGTCAAACTGGTGGAAATAAGAGTGTGTTAGCATCTGAAGGGGATGAGAAGCTTGCTAGGCATTCTGGTTCTACAAAAATACAGCATGATGCAGCAAATTCAGGAGGCTCGCACGAGAGGACAAATCGCCTCAAGCCACCATCAAATGGTGTGTTTAGTAGTCAGCAGGTCAGCAATGGGGACCTTGATCATTTGACCGAGGAGCTGACTACTGATGGGCAGAAGAACTGTGGAGTGTTTAGCAACACAAGTTTGTACATATCGAATGGTGATTTTCTGGGTGAGCATTTGGAAAACAATGGCATGCTTGAACTACCGGACAACTATCAGGATGATGGTGGAATCTTACTCTCAGAAAGTAATCTCTCTGTGGAAATTGACCTCTCATTAAAAGTGGACCAAAACAAGAGACTTTACTCAAGCTCGGGACAGCCTCGACATGAAAGAAAGTGAGTCTTTTTCCGTGACTACATTGGGGGCTGGAGCTAAAAGGATACTGAAATTGCTTTCCATTTTCTGACTTTTTTCTAAGGATGTTCAATTCATGCCTTTTCATACTTGGTTGTGCAGAGCACTCTTTGAAACACAGATTCCTTGTCCTCCAGTAAAGAAGTCTTTGAAAATATCACCTATCAGGAGTCTTCGCAGATCAATAGGAGGGCCACTGCAGGCTCATCCACGGAGGTACACAGATGTGGCCAGTGTTGCATCCACTGACAAGAAGCCTATTGCAAAGGGAAAGATCTCAAGCAGAGGAAATTCTGTACCAGAAGATGAACTTCATGGTAGGGTTCATTTGCTGAATTTGCAGGTCTACTTGCAAAGAAAGCAATCAGTTCTGAGTCATGTCTGCCTGCTTTCCTCCCATATCTTCCAAATTAAATTGTCTTTGAGTTTAAAAAAGGTTTAAAAGGTTAAGATTGTTGTGACTGAACATCTTTTGGTGGTGGGAAAATTGCAGTGTTGCAGGAGAATGTTCTTTGAAAACAACAGTCCATGAGCCTTGCGCAACAACATATTAGTTGCTAAATAAGCCAGGGTACAGTTTCTCCTACTTTCCCATTTTCAAAGTGTCACCTGTATCATGAACCTAATCCAGCTATTTCTAATGAACCTTTTTCACCTCCAGCCCTCAACGAGGAAAATATTTTTCCACAATTCTTCTTACTTACTCTTTCCTATTCATCTAGCATTCTGCAGAATGCCTTAGCTGATTACAGTTGTTGACCTGTTTATTGCAAGATCCTGGGTTTGAAACAGTTCCATCCACACGGAAGCAATCAAAGACAATCGATTGTGAGTGTGGTCATTGTAGTGATTGATAGAACTGTCAAGGGTAAATGGACTCTCATTCTGAGTGGTAAGTTGTGCTTACCATAGAAGAGAGATGCCCTTTAGAGGCAGTAACTAAGCGACTATTGACATAAGCTTCCTTGCATGTATTTATCTCATGAATGGATCATATTACACATGTTTTGTGACATGTTTCTTGTGTGACTTGAAATCATCATCAAAGCATGTAACGCCTTTTTCCATTTTCCTCTTTTTCCCTAATATTTTCTCATCTTATTCATATGCTGTGGTGTTATCTAGGATGATCAGAAGTGGATTGCAAGCCACAATCTGAAATGATGGAAAAGCTCATGATGTTTGTGCATGGTGCTAAGATGCTACAGAATTCTTGTAACATGGCTTCAAACAGGTGTGGCATGAGCAAAAACGTTGCAAGCCACTTTTAATTGTTGCTAAACCTGAAAGGTGTTTGTCACCAACCGCAACTAAAACCCTAAATCCCTGGGCTTCTAAGAGAAAAAGATGTTATGCAGGGGGAACCAAAATGCTACAGACTATATTACGAAAGGCACAATAAAATTATCCGTAAAGTCAGGCGATTGGCCAGTTTGGGCATAATAGGGCATCAAATGCATAACTGGGAATGAAATTTTACTATGCCAAATAACTGGGATCCAAACTAGTTTTTCCACCAATTTTGGTGGTAAACTGAGTTTCATTCCCTTTCCCCTTTTTCATGACCGCCTCCACTGGTACTACATATATTTTGACTGCTCCTACCTGTTCAACTACTATAATTAGTCTCGAACCTTGTGCATTAAATGCTGAGGTTTAGGGTTTAGATCCTAAAACCCTACAGTTACAAAGTTCATAATAACTTTTGAAGTCGACAAGTAATACAGGTGATACACCCACCTTATCAGTGTAAAACAGAAAAATCATTTAGCATTAAATGAAGCATTATGGATGAAAATTTGGGGAAAAAGGATGAATAAATCTGGACAGAGGTATCAACCAAGGTTTTCATTCTGGATGGAGGACGAGTCATATGAAGCCCCTTTGGATGAAATACGAGTACCAGGAACAGATGGAACTATGTATGTATGCCAGGGAAAGAAGTTGGGCGGTTGTCAAACTTTGTTAGTAACCGCCATTTTCGGGGCTTTGAAAAATCAGAATCAAAGAACCACCAGGTCTCGTGAAAGCAATTCCGGTTCCTCGGCGGGTTTCAGAAAGGTGAGAGCCGTGGTTATATGTAATAGATCCGGGTATTTGATGGGTTGGGAACCGCGGGGAGACGTCCTGTATAAACCGCCATGGTACCCGGAGGGGGTTTCTGCGGTTTCTCATATCCGCCCACCTCCGGAAAGAACCTCTGCTGTGCACAGTCGTGGTGGCGGTGGCGGTGGTGTGACGAGCGTCCAGTGCCGTAGGACTGAAACCCTAGGGGCAACGTGCCTGGCGATCGCGACACAATCGGATGGGGGATCGATTCTTGCAGGTGGATTTTCTGGCTTGTTTCTTGTCGCATCTTCTTCTCTTGTGTTCCTTTCTCCTATTTCTGTCGATTGTCTGATTTGGTTTTTCCTTGGGGTTTGTCTGCATGGCATCCTATGGTTTCGTTTCCTTAGTGTATTCTATATGCGCATCTAGCTAGCGTTTCTGTTTTCATCTTGTTCTGTTCCTCAGCGATATGTCTCTAGCTGTTTTTTCGTGCCTTTGAAGCGGTTTCCGGATTTGTATTAGATCCTGATTTGAATATATGAAGTTCGGTCTTCTTGTTTCTCTCTGAATTGTCTTGGAACAATTCTGTTTAGGGTTTCAGAAGAAGAGAGAGCGCGTTCTTTTAGAAGGAAAGTAACATCCGGATTGGTGCGGAAGGAGGCACAGCATGATGATGGATGCTAATAAGCTTGCAAACAATTCCACAATTCATGGCAAGGTATGGGCTTCATTTCAGCATAGCTTCTCCCAGGTGCAGTTCCTGCTGGACCACAATCGTCTACTCATCAAGGAGATCAACCAGAACCATGAGTCCAAGTTCCCAGAGAGTCTCACCCGCAATGTGATGCTGATCCGAGAACTCAATGGCAACATCAATAAAGTGGTAGAACTGTATGCCAACCTCTCCTCTAACTTTGTAACAGCGTTTGAGGATCAGACTGAAGGTTTATCAGCTGTGAGAGCGGCAGTGAGGCAGCCGCCCTTTGAAAGCAGCACAGTTGGTGGTCAGGCTGGAGGCATGAAACGTCCTCCAATCTCTCCAGAAAAGCTCTTGAGAAAATAAGTCATCATCAGTTGCATCATGGTGAAATGGAAGAATATTTGTTCTCTGCCACAGCAATCACGATTGGTTCATGCAGTTTGTATGAGGCACACGCAAATGTCACTGATACCATGATGATGATTGCTATCAGTTTCCCATCAAGGGTAATAAGATGGATGCTCCATACACCATGCTTCTTTATGCTTGCAACTCTTTTATCTTCCAGAAGAACAATCCGACACTCAGCTCAACCCCCCCATTTCCACACAAAAATTTTCACCTTCTACTGAGTGGAAAAAAAGATTTCTCTTTAGATGTTCATAGATTGTTCTGTGTCCATTGTGCAAAGGATTTCCTCTTTGCTCTGAAGAGTGGCTCTCTTATCTTCTGTGGTTCACTGGAACTACTTTGGAATTGCAAGGAGCTGTGAATCTGCCATAATTTGGTCTGTAATTTGCTATTTTAGGGGGCAGTCTTATTTGAACTAGCAGGATCTGTTGTGTAGGATAGTGAGGAGAGTTGAGTTATCAGCCTTGTAAGGCAAGGTTCAGTCTCTTGAGCTTCAATCTCTCGCCATTGATCAAGATGTTTGCTTTTGTACCATATCTGTCATGTATGAAAGTATGGCTTTTTAGTTTTCCTTCTTTTGCTAGGACTAATTTTTCATATTGTCTCTCTTGTACCAGACTGCTCTCTGGTCCTATGATGGGGTTGGATTTTCATGCTTATTTTCTTGCTCTGACTACTCTTTCTTAATTGCAACCACTTTTTTATCAACTTTCTTCTCTGTCTTTCCATCTACTTAGGTGCACCCAAGTTGACCATTTGGGGGAGGGGGGTTCTAGATCAACTAGGTCAATCATTATGTCAAGGTTTTTGAGCACAGATATATCTACTGATGAATGGTAAGTTTTTTGCATCTCGCTGCTAACTTGGTCTTCATGCAAATTTTCCAAACTGTATTTCTTGCTCCATTCTATTGAATTGATCAATGACAGTTTTATTTTGTAAATCACTTAGTTGAGATTCTACTAAAATGATGGAAATCCAAAAAAAACTTGATAACTATAGATTCATTAGAGGCAATCTCTTCCCTCCACAGGAAGTAGAAATGCTTTAAAGATACGAGCTTCATTAAAATCCCTCTTTCTGTTCTAGGTATTGCTCAAGCTCCATTGTTGAATTTCACATTAAACACATTGCTGGAGCTCCATTGTTGAATTTCATGGTAAACCCAGATTGCATGTGCAGAATGTTAACTTATGTTGCCGGAGCTCCATTGTTGAATTTTCTGTCAAACATGGATTGCACATGCAGAACATGAACTCATGTATCATGGAGTTGAGAAAGTATGCACATTTTCTTGATATGGGACTAAAGGTGACAAGGGCAGTATGCCCATTTTCTTGATATGGGACTAAAGGTGACAAGGGCCATTGCATTGAAGGAAGAGACAACAGCTTTTCAAAACTACATAGCAGGTGAAGTGCAAACCAGCTGATGCATCTTTTTGTCTAAAACAAGATGCATCAGCTTTGGCTTATCTTTGATATGCATTCTGTTGCTGCTTTTGAGTTAGGAATCAAGCTCTGGCATGCATCTCCTCAGTCATTGTTTGCTGGTTGGGTATGTCTTGTCACTCCACAATAGAAGTTTGCAATCCATTTCACCTTCATCAAGCCTGAAATCACTGAAATCACACTTCACTCGGTTTATCTAACCAGCAGCAACTTGGAGACTGGACTTAACTGGACCAAATCTTTCGCCTCACCAATTTCTCTTGTACGCATGCATGTGGATGTTTGAACTCCTGCTACTCCTGCTTCATTTTTTTGTACTTCAAGAAATCAGTGCGAGAAAGGAAGGAAAACGGAACCAACTCAGTGACAAAGAATGTTTCTTAATTTGTCCAACGATTGATGTTTGGGTGCTTGAGTAGTGCTACCTACTTGGCTTCAGTGTGAAAGGTCTATTTTTCTCTTTTGTTTTGATAATGCACCTCACTTTTCATTTGGTATTTTATTTTATTTCAAAACTTAAAAAAAGAAGTTAATAGATTTTACATCACGTTCCAGTAGGTAGTCAACAAATGTAGAAGGATGCTTAAATGATTTCCCAATCATATTCCATTTAAAACCTGATGTAGAAACTAATGAGACATCTCCCTCCCTGCATCAAGAGACATCTCTAGTATGATAAAATACAGTGTTGCTCAACTTTTACTAAGTGATGTCAGTCACTTGGGACTAAAACACTCAATAACCTAATTTTTTCATTAGACATAAAGTTCCCTCCTTTCCCTCCTTCAACATGATTCTCACAAGGACTGACTTGGTCATGTTTTTCTAAAACATGCTCAGGAGTTTTGTGCTTAACTTGAAGCAAAAAAAGGACAATCTCAACACATGTCAAAGGTCAGCTGCAAAGATTGATAATTGGCTTTCAAACCTAAGCTGCCAAAAGATTGATACTTGGTTTCTCATCATTGACCCTGTTAACTTGAAACATAAAGCTAAAAGCAAGCAACAAAGAGAAAGGAAATCGTATGTTGACAGATGCAGAAAGTGAATCAAAAGTAACAAGAGAACCAAAGTTGAAGCATAGGTACTCTCAAATAGGAAGTGCTCTAAAAATCAAGATAAGGAGCCCTCAAAGAGTGAAAGAAAAACCATATATTGTGTAAGGAAGACACCATGAAATACAGAATTTACAACCCAGTCACAAGTGATGTGGATACATGTACAATGATGGAGTGTTACAAAGGGGGCTCCAAGAGACCCCTTCGCTGCAATGCCCTGCATGTCAGGCAATACCATTTCCCCTTGAATCGTGTCTCTGAGCTTAAACCAACACACTGGTAATGAAACCACTCCCCTCCTTTACACTGTACCACAGCCCACCAGCCTGCTTGTTACTCAACATAGACTCTTATCAAGGGTGGTTGTCTAACAAACATACAATGAAGGAGCCCACACACCCCTCAAGATTGACAATGTCGACAGTGCCCTAGCCTCTAATTTTTTGAAAATACTTATGCAGTAACGAGCAAACTACTCAACAGACATTTCCCATGACAAATAATCAAAAATAGTGGAACCCTGACTCTTATGAGATCTGAACAAATACATGGCTTTGAAACCAACAAAAGCAAAAGAGAACAATGATTTATAGGCAGCCACATTGGTTGCATGAAGCATTCAAAAGCACTTACTTCCTCATTGTCGCATGCAATCATGTCCCCAAATGAGACCTGTACCACAAAATCCCATAGCGAGACAATTCAGTTCCCCCAATTCATGTCTGATGCTCCACTTACAAATAGTTGGACACAGTTAATTAGTTCAGTGTGAATGTCTTCATATTTTAACTGGAGGCTCTGGTTGACCTTGAAACTTGAAAACCGATGCATATAGTTTGCCCAAAACAGGTCAAACTCCTAGATGACCTAAACTGCTCAAATTAAATCAAACTTGCAGTAAGGTTTCAGTGCATGTTACATGGGACAAAAGCTTTAAACTGCAGTAGTTTGGAGTAGAAGGGAATACTTGTGTGTCCCTTCAACAGAATGCATGTGGCAACTTGTTGTGGCTTCAAACTAGCACTAGTGTTCAAAAACTGACATCCTAAAAGGCTTTGGTTCTCTTCAACTGATTGATAAATCGCAAATGCAAATGCAAACTAAAAGAAGTTGGCTCTCAGATAAACTGCACATGTGAAGTAAGACCCATCCTTGCAATCGATCAATAAAGACCTATTCATTGAGCAGGGGTAACCTGGCCACAGATGCAGTAAGTGGGTTCATCAGGGTCTATAGGCTGGTCAATATCAGTTGGTGGTGGGAGGCTCTTTTTTCTGTGACTGCCAGGTGGTGGCATCAACTCACTGTCACGATCTCGCTCTCTTTCACGATCCCTTTCCTTTTCAAGGCTTCGCTCCCTGTCCAACCTAGAGTCAATCCGCTTCCCCAATGGGGTAAAAAAATGGGCTTTTCTCTTGTCATCTCTTGATGCTGATAGTAAGATTGCTGGCTCATCCTGAGGGATTTTCCCTTCTGCCACAACCCTCAACACTTCTTGTGCTCAGGTGCATGCTCATACAGATGAGCAAAAGACATGCAAGTTGAAGCACAAAAGGTAACTGAAATCCACCATGCAGCTTATATCCACATCAATGTTTACCTCAAGGCAACTTGTCAGCATGAAGAAAGAACAATGACAGGCCCCCAACAACTGGATAACAAAACTTAGATTCCAAGCAATTGGTAGATATACCTTGCTTCAAATCCTCAGCAAAGCTGATCAGATCCTCATCTAGCCGCTTCACATGACTGTCAATCTGTTTACAACAATATACTGTGAGGAGCAAAAAGAGAAAAAGTTCTTACAGTGTACAGAAGGATTACTTGGTTAAAGAAATGAAAGAGAAAAAACAATGGAACAGGGGGAGGAAAAAAAAAGGATTGCTTAAAAAAGAGATGGTGATGAGGTGGCCACCAGGTCAAAAACCTGCTGCGCAAGCAGCACTTTTTCAGTGCACAGGCGTAAGGCATTGGTTTGATTGCTCTCAATCACCTGCCGCAATTTATCTACAGTCTCATCTACCTCTGGTCCCTCCCTCTTTTTCATCAAGCAAATCTTCACTTGCTCCCTCAACTGTGCCACCATATCTGCCACAAACACAGAATCTCAAGAACCATACTCATCTGGACTACAAGGCACTTTGATAAAATCATTCTCAAACATTGACTCAGGTAATTACATAAGAATTCAGTCATCTGACTCAAAAGAGAGAGAAAGAAGTACTTTGAGATCGCTCGTCAAGCTCTCGCATAGTGGACAGGAGCCTTTGAAGCTCTGCAGGAAGAGAGCTTGAATCTGCAAATTCCCCACCCACATATTATCCTGCTTTGACATCGAATGAGAGTCCTCTTCAGCCTTTCTTCTGTTCCAATGCAAATCTTAATTAACCTCTTGGGCAAAACAGGGTCCTGCTGATTGACATCACATGCCTCCTCGTGGAATCCTGCATCATAGTACAGTACATGTTGTACAGTACCCATGATGCAAAGAAGAGACTCTCAGTCATGATAGCTTTGGCTATGATTGAAGTTTAATGAATTTTTTTGGGGTTTTGAGATGAATGGCACACAGAAGCACTTTCATGAAACAATGAGCTTACACTCAAGGTAGTCATCAACAAATACGCCTGTCCTGGTTGAGGCCATTAAGCCCCCCTCACTAACGTCTCCTTCTCAAACCAAGTGTGGTTGCACCTTGCTGCCATGTGCAATTCCACTCTTCCCACTATGCAAACTACACTATGGGAGATGCATCTGCACATCATTGAACCAAACATAGAAAGAAGGTTAGAACATTCATTCAGGAAAAAGAACAAAAACCATGCCATGACATCTTATACCCTGGAAACTGAGTTTATGACATCTTAAAAGGTGTCTGAGAACTAAGATCAATAGCTACACTCACATGCAGTTGAAGTTAACAGCTGGGTCTCCAGGGTAAAAAGAAAACCTGCATACAGTTGAAGTATAGCATCCAAAACTAGAGGTGGGGACTTGAGCAGGCAAACTACACTTTCACAGGTGCTAGGGAACAAAGTGCACTGAGACTAAAATAGACCTGTAAACATTGCAACATCAGGTTGCTAGTGAAATGGCTAATTTCAGTACACAACCATGATTGTAGAGACAGGAATGCATGCAGGAAAACTCACAGTGACACTGATCTATAATTCAGGTCCAAGCCTTTACTTATGGGAATATGAATAGCACAGAATTTTCCAGTAACTCAAACCCAGCAATTGGCATCATTAGACAGTACCCATTCTTGCAACACACCAAATTTGAAGCATCCCTCTTGCAGACACATACACATACTCTTACTTTGGATGTGAATCAAAACTTAGGTCAAATGATGAGCATTGAAAATTCAAACAAAGAGCATGGCTTTTTCATCATCATCATATTAGACATTGCAATTCAGTATAACACACTGTATTCAGTATCACAAACAAAAATGAATTGAGCAATGAATCGTTGTGCAAAATCTGAAATCATTTCTCAAAACCTTGGTTGGAGAAACCTTCTCCATAAGTCATAGGCAATCATTCTAAACTAGAAATTGCAGAAAGTTTTGCTAATGAGCCAGAGTATGTAGTGACCTAAAATAATCTGCGATCAGAATTCCTTCTCATCGTATTCAGCTGGAAGGAAGCACAATGAGCTCTGGAATATCTGACAAAATGATAAAACAGTGCACAAAAACCCTAAACCCTAAATTTCGCATCAATATCCACATCCCGTCCACCCGAAAGATGAAGCAAGGGCTCCAAGAGAAACCAGACAATTCATAACAATAATGGGTGTTCCCGTCTCAGCTGAATGACCCCACCCATCGATGCGACGGAAGCTCTGCAGGAATACTGGCTTCTAGCAAAGTGCTACCGTGAGAAAATTACATACAAGAAAATCTCAGAGGTAGGAGAAAAAAAGGTGCACATTTTAAACATTGTTTGCTTGAAGGACATCATCGTCTTTGGTGGGACAGAAGAGACATGACATGAAGAAGGAAGGTCCGGAGAAGCACAAACCTGGTCGGAAATCGTCCCCAAAAATCCGTTTTACAAGAGAAATGAGTCAAATAAAAGAGAGAAACAGAGCCCCAGCGACCTTTAGTGCATGCAAACTCAGCCTCTCTAATTGCGCAGATGCGATCCGGGGACAATACAGGCACGAATCTGGCCGTGTGCAGAGAACAAACGAAAGCGCAAGCTCCGAGACACGAACAAACACACTGCAACGCTGTAGCAATCCTCAAACGTGGATGGATGCAAATTCCCAAACTCATTACTTTAATGTAACGAGAAGGCCGGTTTTCATCTTATTTTCCATCCATTTTCCCGCTCTTTTTGTAAATTTTAAAGTGGAACTAAGTTCGGGAACCAGGGGTTCAAATCTCACCCGTCGCCGAACGAAATACGAAAGAGAAAGGGAACCAGAGTTAGATCGCATCCATCGAAGGATCGAACTAGGAATCAGAGCAAGAGCAGTGGACAGAATACCTCCTCCACAGGAGATGGAATTCGTCCATTATCCGACCTATATATCAGATGAAATCTGTCCAAAATTGAAGGTCTCTCGTCCTCATCACGCCATGGACATTCATTGCACACAGCGACACAAAACGTTGCAAAATTGTTGCAATTGGTGCACAAAGCAAAGCAAAAAGCAAAGCAAACAGGTGCGTGTTTCATGACAAGAGAGCCATTCTTCTGCTGACATTCCATGCACCAACACCAAACTACCAACACTAAATCACAAGAATCCAATTTCTGTGGGTACCACTACAACTACACATGCCTGAGTCTTGAAGCTATTTCACTGGTGTTACATTGGTGCAATAATTAGTCTCAGAACACAAATTTGTGTTCTTTTGAGTACCCTATCAAGGAAGGCAAAAGTGCCTCCACATATCTCCACTATCATGAATCAAAAGAATGTTGGGCTATGGTACAAATTGACCAACTGCAGATGAGATGTATCCAGCAGTCTCTTATTTACAGTAAGGTCATTGACTGGACCCGTACTGACTCTCCACTGATCCTCCAGCTTGATCTCTTGATCTTCTCGTGACATCTATCTGTGAACTTTGTCCAAAACTGAACTCGTCCTCATCCATTCTGCCAAACTATGAAGAGAAGAGGCCTTTTCTAAAATCACTAACAATGATTCGCACAGATCATAACATCTGCTGTGCTCAAACCACAATCCCTACTCTTTAGAAGAACTGGAATGCGGTGCGTGTGCCGGTAACACTGCCTGCTGGAGGGCTGATGTAGACAAACAGAAGAGAGATGATGACAGCTATCAGGCCTGACCAGACATATATTATTGTTGGTATGCGGCCCCCCTTTCCCATGAGGCCCTTGGCAAAGGGGTAAAGATGAAAAAGTACCCAGAGACTGAAGAAGACACTGCCTAGAAGCTTACTCCATTGCGGAATCTCACTATAGATTTGTCGAGAAGAGCCAATAGCTATGGCGATCAAGTTGGTAAGGATGATGCTGATGGGAGGTATCATGAGAGAAGACCACTTCACCACATAGAGGTCAGCATAGATGTCGCCCTCCTCTTCTGCCCCTGACTTTGAAGTAAGTGTGAAGGAGATGTTGACTCCAGCAATGACCTTCAACAGACCTTGGAAAACAGCTGCAAGATGAGAGCTTGTGCCACCAATGACCCAAAACTGTTCATTTCTCCACCACTCTTCTAATGTAATGCCTGACCACTTCACCTCGAGAAGTGCAAGCATGCACAGTGTGAGGGTGATTGTGAGGAGGTAGACCAAGAAGGCAAGATTGAGTTGCTGTACAATGAACTGATTGCTGATTAGTGAGAATGCTGGAAGGAAGCAGTAAACAAGTAGAAATATTGACGTGAAAGGATAGATGCCGACATTTAGGTAGGCAACACGCTGCAAAAACTTCATCCGTGGACTTGCAAAAAGTGCATTGTTGCGAGAGAAAAAGATTTCAACTGACCCTGTTGCCCACCTCAGGACCTGCAAAGTCATATGTGAAAAAGTTAATTTAGCCAGAGTGCTTCAGGATACCAACAAGAGGAAGCCTGACTTCTCTAATTAACTGGACAACAATCATTTGTATGCTTGGCATGGGCAAAACCATCACTGTTGTGATACATCTTTTGTCTACTGTTCTTGCCACAGGATTCATGATAAGTGCTCGTCATGTGAAGCATTTTGGACCCCTCTAATGATACTCCTTTAATGATTAAGATGATTGAGACTTTGCAAAGGATTCACTCTGACATGACCATCAAACTATGCATCTAGACATGAAAGAAGGAGAAATATTCTCACCTGATGCAAACGGTCTGTAAGATTAATGGGTGCAGTTCCACGGAAGGCATCAAGCTTGGTAACACAGTAGATGGATCGCCAGCCTCGATTGTGCATGCGAAACCCTGTCACCACATCCTCTGTGACTGAACCATAGATCCACCCCACACGCTTGCCCCACTCTGTCTTCTCCTCATAGGTGCAAGAAATTACATTGATGGCTTCTGCCACTGTGCTGGCATCAAGCGGCTCCCGTGCCACTGTGAGTGCACCAGCTGGGCGCCCATTTAAAACCCCTGTCTCTGCAAGGGGGCAGCCTTGTTTTTCTGCAACAGGAATTGATGCAGCAAAACTCGTAGAATCACCATAGCGTTTGGGCAACAGCATAGATTCAATATCATCCTCTTCATCACTCGTCCCTCCAATAAAGTCTGTAGCTTTAACTTCCTGCTTTAGTATCTTGCTCTTCTTCCTCCCACGACAGCAGAGGTAATCCCAACAGCCCGGGTGTACTGTGTGCTGAGGGGGGTCTAATCCATATAGTGCAGTTCTGCGAAACACACATCCAGTGCCCACATAGAAAGGGCCCTGCAGCCCATCAAGTGCCCTCATGTTCACATCAAAGAAGACAGTGTTATGGTTTGCATATCTATCATTTGGATCGACTCCTTCAAAGCGCTGAGGAAATTGAACATAGCAGATGCGGTCTCCACCTCTGTCCATGAAAAAGCACATTGCTTCTCTCAAAGCTTCGGAATTGTAAATATAGTGGTCACAGTCCAGATTAAGGATAAAGGCTCCATTGGACATGATGGCACTTGTACGCACCATTGCATTCATGGCCCCTGCTTTTTTGTTGTGGTCATAGCCAGGACGCTTCTCACGAGATACATAGACCAACATAGGTAAGCGAATGTCAATGTCTGTTGTGTCAATCAGATTCTCTTCATCTGCACTCCCCATCAGAGGTTCACTTCTGGGAGGAGCCAATACTACCTGCATTTCCATCACCAGCATCATGGTGTCAGGACAGAACACTGATAACATTTGCTTCACTCATACATCAATGACTACTGGATCTGGGAACATTTCTTCAGACTGCAAGTTTGAAAACAGATGCAGCAAGAGGAGATATACACAAGAATTGAGGAAAAAGAACAAAACCAGCTCATGGAGGCCCAAAGACACTTAAGATTAGACAGGGGAGGCAAGAGAGACCACAACTTCAGAATTTTCAATACCTGTATGATGGCTGCATGGTCTCCACGTGCATGCTCCTTGCCTGGACTAGCCCAAGTACCTGGCCAGTGGGTTCCATCAGCCATCCAAGTGGCCTTCTGCACTTTCACAGCCTCATAGAGATCTGTCCCCTTCTCAATTTCATTGTATTTAGAATGCATCTCCTCTTTGGCATTGTACGCATTAGAACGGCGCTGGATAACATCAGGCAGTCTGTTGATGCGAACCTTGTACTCATCGTACGCTCGCTTGACACAGCGTCGATCCTTCACAAAATCAGAACTCATCTTGTTTTTGGTGGGATCTCCTCGCAGCAGAAAGTAAGTTTCTGGGTTGCGAGGCTCAATGATGTGTTTGCGACAAAATGGCACCCACACCCGTGCAAAGCTTGCTGCCTCAGCTAGTGCCTCAAATGTCAAAAGTGCTCCACCATCATCTGACAAGTAACAAGAGAGTTTCTCCAAGGGGTAATCTGCTGCAAGAATAGAGAGGATGGTGTTGCAGGTAGTCAATGGAGGCTCTTTTTCAGGGTCAGCTGTTGAGACTAAAACATCCATTCCAGGTAAATCTGATATCCCCAAGGGATTCTGGGGACTTGGTCTTTCGAATTTCTCCTTGAGCACTTGTAAATCAGTCATTCGGTTCATGGGGAATAGTTTCGGCAGTTGATCAAGAACCCATGAAAACGCAAACCAGATTTCACATACCACTGACATTCCCCATAGCCACATTGCATCAGTGTTAGGGTTTCTCACTCTCCATGCCAGGAATAACCCCAGCACAACCATCCGAATCAAGACCAGCAATCTGCACAATACATAAACAGACCATCCTTTGTTAGACAAGTGAACAAAACAGAAGAGGAGAAATGAGAAGATGGTCCAGTACCAATACCAGCCACTATGCCTGATTGAACACAGAATTTTTTCAGCATTGAACTTTCAGCAGAACCAGTTCAATCTGTGGAAAACTTCAGGGGAGGCTGGTAGGGGAAGGCTTCAGGCTTGAAGGATTGAAGGATATAGAAAATTCTTAAGCAAGTAAGGAAGAGAGAAAATCGTACCTATAAGGACTGAGGATGCCTGCGGAGACATGCGCCTTGCGAGACAGAGGCCTTCTTGACCTGTCGTTGAAATCCGGCTGCGCACCGATGCCTGTGTTGTTCCCTCCGGCATACCCATCCTCCTTGGGCCAAACGGCATTGCCATAGCCGTAAGTACCTTTGGTAGCGTACAGCCAGCGGGAATGATCGAAGTCCAGTGACTTGCTGCTCTTGAGACTTTTGGTTTTCAGAAGCGACAAGCGGCGTTCCATCTTGTTGCTATCAATCCCAGCGGGAAGTGGCAATGCTCGGGGCTGTGCAGCATCCCTGGGGCTCTCGTCGCCACTGCTGCTACTGCTCCTGTATTGGTCCTTGCATCCCGGACACTTGCCCGAAGTTTTCAGAGCATCTACGTGACACTGGTGACAGATTTTGTAGCCGCAATCGCAAGGGAGCATACTCTCTCCCCGTTCTTCTTGCATGGCTTTCCTGTTGCATCCTTCCACGGAACACATGAAGCCACGAGCAGATGCCAGTTGCGGATTGCTGGCTTCTTCTGTCTCCATCATCATCATAGCGCTCGAGAGGACGAATTGCTGCTGCTCGGCTTCTGTTGCAATCTCAGGATCCATGGAACGCGCAGTTGCGGTTGCGGACATCGGCTGGCGGTCAGGCGAAGCAGGGATATGCACCGTATACGTAATGGACTCCGACAAGCTCATCTCATCTTCGATCCTGCTGCTCTCCTCCTTGTGCGACACAGCAGAGACGTACGACGCAGGAAACGTTCTCCGCGACTTCCTGGTGGAGGAAGGCGGATTCATGATCTTCTCCTTCGACAAGCTCCTAAACGACCGAGCCTCTGGTATAGACAACATTGACGACGACGGAGACGACGCCGCCATCGCTGCCGCTACTACTACTACTACTACTACTACTGCTACTCTATCCTCCTCCTGTCGCACAACAGTGTGGAACCTCTCTCTCTCTCCACAGTCTTCTTCTTCTTTCAGGCTCACTTCGTCCTCGATTCTTCCTTGCTGTTAGGTAGCAAACAGCGATCCTCAGTCGCGAATGTCATACTTCCTTCCACTTAGGCTCTGCTCTCATCAACAAGACAAGAGAAAAAACAGCAGAAGATGCACGAGGGAAAAACACAATTTGCAGACAACTGAGTCCAGAATGCTCACAATGAAAGAAAATGCAATCTGAGTCGGAAACAAATACCGAAGCAAGAATGGGAAGAAAGAACTTGCAGACTTTTTCTTCTATTCTTATTCTTGTTTTGTTAATTACGCGAAAATCCCCCAAGTCCTGCAGCAGCACAGCTCGACAATAGTTGTCGCAAGAAGGAAAAAAAGGGAAAAAAACTCAATCAGTCAGCTCAGAGCTGGTGTGTGTGCGTGTGTCTGTCTGTCTGTGCCGGCGTCAAAACTGAAGGAAACGACCTACAGAGGAAGTCGAGGCGCGTTGAAAAACCAGCAACGGAGGAGCAACGACGTCGAAAAGTTAGGGAGCACAAAAACACCGCACCGAACGCTGCTGCGGAATAAACGCAAAAAAGGACCACCCCTTCTCGCCCGCCCCCGCCTCCAAAACACCCCAAAAGTTACCACAAGACGGCGGTGTAACTTCTCGCTGCGTATGTAAATTGTGAAGAAAGATGGTAATCGGGCAAAAAGGTAATTAAGTCCCGTTGAAAAGTGTAGGCACCCAGTAGCGTAGCAGCCGAATGGGGTTTCTCTCTCAGAGTGAAAAGTAAAATCCAGCGCTAGGGTAGGTAGGCCGGTTATCAGAACCGCCCAGGGTGAACCAGTATAAATACTGGTACCTTTCCTAACTGATGTCTCTTAATTACCGTATCACCTGAACAATTTCGGCAAAAATTAAATTTTTTTTTGGTTTTTGTTGTTGAATTTTCTTGAAATTTTATTTATTACTTGTGCCAAAAAATTTATAAAATGAACTTAAGACTCAGACAGGCTAGTAGACACACTACTACGCTGTCCAATGAACAATTAAAGAGAATAAGTTTATTAATTTTCTTATAACCATTTGAACCTGCTGAAAATTTCAGAATTAAAAAAAATCAAGTGCCAAAGTTAAAATTAAAAATTAAAAATTTAATTTGAATATTCGGCAATTTGGCTTTGGCATAAATTATATTATTATTAGAAATGCCCCCCCAAAAAAAACCCCTTTTCTGAAACAGAATTTTTTTTTGGGCAGTTTTCCGTGGCATGAAACCACCCGTGGTTCTCAAAACTTGGGAGAACCTCCAAGTAAAACGCTTATCGAACCGGCGGTTCTATACCGGCTCTTTTTGTCCAGACTGGCAGGTTATTTCAGATTTTCTGAACTGCCTAACAAACCAGACAGGTGGGCGGTTCTCTGAGATACTAAAAAAAAACCCAAAACAGACGGTTATGAACAAAACGAAATACCCAGCCCTACAAGAATATTCTATCTACCTAGTTAACTAGGGTATTGAGTATATACTTTCTTGGCAGAAGTCTAACGGTCTAACGCGTACACGTGTTACACGGTGGACCAACACACTCCCGACTCCAACTGTGGGTTTGACTAGGACGTTTACGTATTTGGTGTCGTAGACCTTGTGTCGTATACCGAAATTTTGGTATTTATTTATTTATTTATTGCCTTTGGTAGAGAGAGCGGTTGTGGCAATTCCAATCAATATGTAGCATTTTTGGCTCTATTCTAAATTTCTAAATAAATAAATAAATGAAGAAACTCAGAATTTAGCCATAAGGTGGCCAGAGTGTGAACCAACAGCCAAGAGAGTATTTCATCCACTGAAAAGCCTCTTATTCGGACTCAATCATGGATGAAACCTCCCAATTTAGTTGAATTGGGCTTCACCTCGGTAACCCATCAAGTAAAGGATTAGATCCTTTCAGTAGATAAATAAACAAGTAGGTAGGTTTTAGATAATAGGTAGGTATCAAATAACTACATGATGATTGCAGATTCTTAGTCCATAGTTAAGGGTTAGTGGGTTGTTATTAGGTATAGGTATTAAAAAACAGAAACCCAAGGTAACCACTGCGGTTTGATAAGGGAACAGAAAAACCCCATGAAAAACTGTTTCCTATCCAATCCATCATCATCCATCCCTCGTGGTGGTGCGCTCCTACTAGCCTGTTGTTTCAATCTTCTGAAACTCAGCATTTAATGCACAAGGTTCGAGAGTAATTAATTACCTGTACTAGTAGTTGTTGTACAGGTAGGAGCAGTGAAAAGATGATGTAGCAGCAGTGCAGTGCAGTGGAGGCGTCAGGAAAAAGGGAAAAACGGGATGAAACTCAGTTTACCACCAAAATTTTGTGGGAACATCTTCCTGGAAAGGAAGAGTGGATTGGGGGGTGACAGCAGAGAGGGTGACTTTATGGATAACTTTATTGGATTTGAGGAAAAGAACAAAATATCAGCACTCTAGAAGCAAAGGATTTTTGAAAACTAGCAAATCCTATTGGACATAAGGTCTTTCGACCGTTCATACATACTACCATCAATCACACTTCCATTCAAGTTCAAAAAGCTTTTTTGTTTTATTCTCAAACTGTCATAATTTTGAAACATTCAAACTAGGGCTACCTTTCAACTATCCTTTCAAATGTGAAAAATATTTATTATGATAAAATGTCCTGTACACCTTAGTGTTATACTATATATTTGTAACTTGAACTAATTAGTTGTGGGTGGCACCCCAAAAGTTTTTTTTCTCCTTTTTTTGCTTCTTTGATTGGCTCATCACCAAAAAAAAACCTAGTCAATGTTTGCACCATCTATGTTGTAATTTCATCCTTTGGGTTGGCTACAAGAGTAAAACTTAAGGCAAAGGATAGGAGACAAAGTGAGGAGCTATTAGGACCATGTTGGGAAGTCCATTGGGAACTTGGGGAACATGTTGAAAACCCATTTAAACCTTGATGGGAACACATTGGGAACAACAAAAGTCCAACACCCCAACCCTCCCAACCCGAAAAAAACATATATATATGTATATGAGCCCCATGAGTGCATGCTGCCTCACCTAATTGGGTGCAAGAATTGGTTTTGTGTACATGTGTTCTTTGCCATTTTTGGCCTATTCTAATTGCAAGGGCATGAACTATGAGTGTATATTGGGAATGAAGTGCAACTTTCTCATAGTGTGAAGCTCAAAGAATTTCCAACAATACAACGACCTCTAAGATGGGCTAGTAAAATGAAATGATATTTTTTGATAGGCATAGGTGATGATGGCATTCAAATAGATTATACTCTTCAAATTCTTCACATTTATGTGAGATTGGGAGAGTAATGAACACTCTATGTTGGATGTGAGAAATAGTGATGTAGAGGGCCAAAATAGGGTGTGTGGGGTTGAAATATTGCTAAGATGAGATACCTTGCTCTTGGGTCAGTTTTGTCCTTAAATAATTTTTCAAATATTGGAATGATTTTTTTGTGGAAATATGGAGTTGAGGTATTAAGAACTCTCATAACTATCAAAAGCTCTAGATCTGAATAATTTCAAGATTCATATGATAATATGAAGCACACCATTGTAGATCATGAAATAATAATAATTTTCAAATATGAAAAATGATTTTCTGAAAAAAAAAATATTTATTCATTTTGTAAGTGTGGAAGCTGACCCTAGACTATGGTAATAAATCAAAGCTTTGCTCAAATTTATGTGCACCTCACCAGGTACCTTATTGTAGTACTAATTTAGATATGTATGTCTCTCTTCCAACATGTTCAATAAAATGACTATGGTTTTAAAAATTTGTTCAATATGTTAAGGTTAGGAAAAGCCCCTACAAAATCAAATGCTTGCTTTTGATTGGTTAGATATATTGATTGGTCTAGCTAGTTTGTTATTAGTAGGTTTTAACTTCTAACATTTTACTAGCCCAAGTTCATGTTTATGGGTGAGGCTTGGAATTTGTAAATAAGTAATCTTGGATGGGAAAAATTATTGTTGCAGGGTCAAATGCAAGTATGGGTGGAGGTAGTTTTAATGCACAACAAACATTATTCATGTCACCATATCTATTTTTTTTAAAAGATTGGTTTGTGTAGGGCAATGCCTAAAGACAAGGGCATAAGAGAGTCCCTATGAAACAATAGCCAAGCAATGGTTCAATTTTGATATGCCTTTGTCTGAGGGCGTTATCTCATGTAAATATGTTTCATAATTTATTTATTTATTTATTATAGTTACGATCTTTAAAAAAATGGAAGAACCCTCTAAGAATAGAATGACCCATTTAGAATATAGAATATCCCACCACGGAATAACAAAATCCATTTCAAGACCAAATTAACCCCCACCCCAAGGTGATAGGAAATTATTGTTTAAAACATGGCATCACAATACATTAGGAATTTGTTTGCACTAAAACAAAATAACCCCTTCTCTTTAGCGATAAGAAATTATGGTTTCAAACATGGCCTCCAAATGCAAGTTGCAAATGCATAAGATTTGTGTCATGACTAATGTTAATAATATCAAATTTTCTATGAATTTAAACATGATTTCAGATGATAATTTTGAATTCATTCTTGAGAGTTAGAAAAAAAACTCATTGGAACAATTTTTTAAATGAAAAAAAATCATTTATCATTGGAAAATTTGCACTTTCATACAAACTGGAATATTGTGGAATGATAAAAAAAACTTAGAAAAAGTAAAAAAAGCCCCTACAATTCTTTTCTTTTTTTTGGAACATCTATACATAATAATTATTATTTTTGAAATATGAAGTTTGTCATGACGTGGATGCATAAGGAAAATTGAAAATCTAGGCCACCTACGAAAAATACCAAGCAGGTAAATACTAGATACACATGAATAAGTAGTAAATTTAAAAAATTAAAACAGTGATTAACATTCATGTACATTCATCCCATGACATCACAAATTTCTTTTTTCATGATTTGATGATGAAAATCATGCAAAAATATTTTTTCATAGGTTCATATTTCTTACATATAATATCGTGGGTCAAAAACACATATATGATGCACTTATAAATAAGATAAAAATATTTTCATCTTACTTTGGTAACATGTGTTGTCAACTAAGTGTTTGGTTACGAGGACATTGCAATTGGAGTACATTTGGTTACATAAAGCAACAACAATAAGGTTGAAACCTCTTATAAAATTAATGATAAACATATAAATTTGATTAGTTAGCTCAAGGTGCCCAAGAATTGGTGTATGTCATTGAACAACATTAACTTTCAAGCCATGATACATTGCTACATTTTTGGGATGTTGCCAATGGCCATCCCTTTCTTTAAATTTGGTAATAATTGTAACAACTAACAAATGGAATAAAACATCGATCTCATGTCTTAGTGCATCACCATGATAAATGCAAAAGTTGTGGTGAAGCACTAATGAGACCTAGTGATATGAGAAGAGCCCTTTGAAACATGATTCATTTGCAAACAAAGCAAAACAACACCATAATTTTTTTCCCCATGGGATACCTCTCACTTCATGCATCAATAATTGCATATCCGGAAAAATAATGACAATATGCAAACTTTCTTAACACCCAATTCCTACCATTGAGCATTTTCTTTTGAACAATGCAACCTTTTATGCATCATGAAATCTAGCCATCACTTCAACATCTATTGTGTTTCATGGAGTAGAATCTAATTTTGAAAGCTAGAAATACTAAGGATTGGGCAAGGATGTAGAGTGTTACTATTCAATCCAACATCCGGGTAAATAAGTAGGGTAGGTTTGTTTTGATAACCACAAACTAAAGCCAAGATTGGCTCTAATGCAGTGGGAATATGATGCCTTTGTTTGAAGGAAAAACTAGAAAATTAGTTCACGTACTTCAACAATTCAAATCAAAACAGTGAAACCCCCAAACACCACAAAATCACATTTTGTAGAATCACATTTCATAGTCTACAAATAGAATGCAAAGTTGTAAATAGTTAGTTGCACAAGAAGGGAAACACAAGACATGAACAAAAACCCTAAAAATCTTGAATTGCATTGAATTCTAAAATTTTGAGTTCACAAGATCATGATTTTGACAAACTTCAAGACCTCAACAACGCGAGGGTTAAGGTGTAAAATCTAATGATGAAAGAATAAAATCAACTCTCAAAGTGAATCAATTATCCAAAAAAGAAAAGAAAAAAAAAGAGACTTGATAAAAAAAATTGGAAAAAAAATCACTTGATGAATCACTATTCATGATGAACATAGAAAGTGTAGAACTTTCAATTATGAAATTCTAAGAAACTTCAAAATTTGTAATTTATTTGAAGTCCCCAACATTCAGAGAATCTTAGACTTGACCTTGAAGGCCTGAAAATGAACACTAATGTAAAGCTTCAAATTCTCAACATTTTCCATTCTCATATCCTGTCCATCAATCCCCAAAAGTAGTTGATTCTTGATTACAAAATCCTATTCTCAATCTTGTTCTTGATTGTTTCATTACTTCGCAACTAAATTATGGCATTGCCATTTTACAAAATGCAACCCCATCTAAATTTAAAGACAATCCTACAAATTAAAATTTAGTTGTAAAAGTAGTAGTGGTGAATTTTGCCTTCATTGCATCACTACCTATTGGCAATGTAAACAAAGCTGAGAGGTATGCAAGATGGGCAAAAAAACTCAATTATGATGGTAGCGGGGATGAGGAATGAGGGACGATAATTATGAAAAATAACGAGACACTAAATGCCCCCTCATTAAGTTCTATTTGATGCATTATTTAACCTATTTTTGAGCATGCATGGTTTTGTATTGTTCTACACAATTTGGTTCCCCTATCATTAAAACATAAATCTGGTTTGAAAAAAATAAATAAAAATTTATTAATGTTTTGTTATTACCAACTACATTTGAACACAAGACCATGGAGGCCATTGATGAAACCCACCACTAGCCTATATTTGACTTTCTATTACAATAGGATTTATTATTTTATTTATTTCTTGAAAAACTTTAATCAAAGTGTGTGTGATTTTGCATAGGTGTTGTTGCATAATTGCCCTAACATTAAACCGAACAAAACTCAATTGAGGATATTTAACATGTCACATTTCAACGGTTACAAAGTTGACCATAGATTTCAATTAGAGTTGGGGAATTCATACAACTTCTCAATTGTTAGATTGTGGAAGCTTGGAAGGACTTGTTGTTAAGGATTATGTCTTGAACCTTGGGTTCCTCCCTTAGTCCTCCGTTACACTAGAGTTTGAAAGCCCATAACCAAAGGAAATTCAAAATCTTTAGAAAAAAAAGACATGTCAAGTTCAAAGTTCATTTTACACAACCGTTGAAGGTCCTATGGGATAAATGCAATGTGGATGCATGAAGAATGTTCATTAAATGCACTTTGGATAATGTTTCATGGTGCACAAACTTCATGCCAAGTCCATTAGACTTGAGCCCCAAAAATCATGATTGGTCTAAAATGCTACTCCTTTTTGGCTCTATTGTAATCCATAGTCCTTGCAATTAGCCAAGGCCAAAAATAGGCAAAAAAAACTTGTTGCAACAAGGAGATGAGGTTGCATACACTAGGGTGCTCACGTTGTTTTTCCTTTTGGGGGAGGTGGGGGTGCTGAATTTTTTTTTTGTTCTCATGAAGTTCCCATGATGTTCTTGAACATGTTCCCAATAGCTCCTTAATTTATCTCATATTCTTTGCCCTAAGTTCTACTTTTGAAAACATATACATGCCAAGAACCCAAAAATTTCAAGAGGGAAATTTTGAATTAATATGCATGGAATCCAATATGAATGTAGGGTACAACATATTTATTTTGGGACTCTCCAAATTTTGGTTTTATTTATTTGTTTGTTTATAGTGATGGGCCAATCAAAGATGCCCATCCCAAAATCCTTTAAGCTACTATACTCTACAATGAATCTAAACACAATATCCCTTGCCTTGGTAGGCAAGGCCAACAAATGTGAAATTTTTATTATTAATTCAGGGCTGGACAATGTGATTCTAGCTTTGAAAACTAAATTTAAAAAAGTAGATTCTAATCATTTTCATATGCAAATTTTTATGTGACAAAAAAACTTTTGACGACCACGAGATTTGGAGGCATCTTCACACTTGGCACCAGTTTTGAGTCAGCCTTACAACATGTATATGCATGGTAACCCATGATTTTCAAGGAGCAACAAGTTGTATTGAGGAAGGAAAAATTCACAACATGTTTCTATATCGAGAGTCAAAATGGACCTCTTTTTTCAACTACATATGGAGGAGATTCTAGGGATTATCCCAAATTTTGGAATTAAAGTCCAACAATTGACAAAACAAACCCAAAATTAGTTCATGAACACTAAAAAAAACAAGGAACTTCTATGACTACCGTAACCTAGGGTCAGTTTCCATATTGACAAACCGAATAATTTTATTTATTTATTTTCAAAAAATGAATTTGTTTTCTAATTTTGAAATTAAATTTTTTTTACATCATCTACTATAATATTGTGGTATGAGTACTGAAATTATTCAGAGTGTAGCCTATGATAAGTATGATGATTTTCAACATGTCAACTTCATATTTTCACAAAATTTCATTTCCCTCTTTTGAGGGTTATTTAATGATGAAACTGACCTTAGGAAACCATCCACGAAAAATAACAACTAAGTGCAACTCCACCACTACACTGTACAACAGATTTTGAATGAAGAAAAGTCAAAACATGCCAGTTTCGCTCAGCAAAATGGTTTTGGCTCAGCATTTTTGTACGGGATGCTGAGACTTGCCAAAGCCACAGCAAAGCCTAATACCTACTGTTAATGGTTAGATGGTTTGATTCGTCCAGGTGGGTTGCTATTAGTAGTCTCCCAGCATTTGCAGTCCTCGTTTCAGTTTTAGGCGTGAGAGCATCCTCACTAGTGAATTACACTACCATATGGCCAGATTGAACATAAATTTAACTATAAACTGAGATGCTGAAAAAATTCAGAAATCAAGTGCTATTCACAACCCATTTTTATAGGGTGGGCTGTAGGAACACTTAATCTCTATGGTGTATGTAATAGTTACTCTTGTAGGGCCACATTCTAAGCATGGGTGGAGCTGCTTTAAAGGCATTAGCCCAATGAAAGCTTCTATTTCAAATGGATTGTATTGTAAACTCCCATTGTGACATCAATAATGACTTGAGGTCCATATGACTATCGTTTACATATATCCATCCGCCTTTCTTTTTTGTGCAAATTTTTGAAAAACTTTGTCACAAATTCAATGATTTAGGAAAATCTTAAACATTTCAACAAAATTTTTTAAATTTTGCCAATTTTCTATTCATGGGTTCAAGTAGATAGCCAAATGTATATAAGGATATTTCATCATTTCCTTTCTTATTTTTCAAATAGCCAAATTTGGCTAAATCAGCTTATGGATGATCACCACCTTGGCTAAATCAAAATTCAGGAGAAAAAAACATTGATACTCAAAAAATTAAAGAAATGATTAACATGTTGCTCAATATGGTAGTTTTTTTTAATTGTAGATTGTTGATGACATTTGAAGTTTCGATTCATTCTTTTCCCCAAAAGAACACAATGAAAAAATTTAAATAAGCCACAAATGCATGTCCATATAATAATGAAATCTTCAATTTCAAATATTTAAATATATGCTATGTTTCCATTGGAAGAAGGCCACTTGGAATGTTTTGGAGGATGATTAAGTTGGACATTTTGTTACTTCCAGAATGATGAAGCATAATTGAATTATTGTGCATTGAAGTGACCAAGCTTTTGATCCCCACAAATGTATTCAACAGATGTTTTTGGTTATAAAACTGAAAATCCAAAATTTGGAAAGTTTATTTTGGCGGTAGGCAAATTAAATTGATGGCATTGTTTTTTTTATAATAAATTCATTACATGCCATCCAAACTTCAAAGTTCTTACCACATGCCATGACAACTTTAAATAGAACTAACACATTGCAACATACCTAATGCCATACAAATGATGCCCATACTCACTACGGAACATACAAATGCCTCAAAACAAACAAGTCTAATAAACCCAAAGAGTTTCGGAAACTTTAAGTTTTTTTTATTGGTACAAGAACCAATAAAACGCACCCCCCCAAAATAAAATTTCAAAATTTCAAAGTTTAAAATTTTAAAATTAAATTAAATTTAAAATTAAAATTAAAAAAACCCTTTGGTTTTGGTGACAACATAATTATATATGCATAGTGCTTGATTTAATTGCAATCACATCAACATTCTCCCCACCTGTTTGTTCATCAATCACATTGTCACTTGAGTTACTAATGGGTATAGTGTTGGTAGTAATGTTGTATGTTCATGTGGCTATATCTTTGTTCAAGCTTCAAGTTTACAAGGCTACAAGATTTTTCATAATGTAGCATAGTGGTAACAAATACTTTTTTTACTCAAGAGGTTTTTGTGGTTACTAAAGATTGTGAAGAGGAATCAATCTAAACCAACAAAACTAACTTTACAACACATAATGCACAACAATTGCCATCTCTTTGAAGTTATTAAAAGTATCATTGATCTTTCAAACTAATAACTTAAGAATTGGCAACCACTTTGCCTACACTAGATTCGCAAACCCCATCAACTAAAAAAAACAAATCACACAAGACATTAATCATGAAGCAATAGTGTGGTGAGTGTTTAAATCATCGACCTTGAGAGTTTCAATCTCCAACAAATGGGTTTGCAATGTTTCATTTTCTTTCCCAAGGCTAAAATCCAAGTAAATGAAATTTGATGAATTCTCCAAACAAATTATCAAAAACCATTACTATACATTTCACATGAACATCATGGAAGAACATAATGACAATTAACAAACTTGATGTAATGAAATTATATAAAAATAAGAAGAAAAATCATTAGAATGAGCCTCCAACACTACAAGTTGTTTATAACTCAAAGAAAGCATAAAAGTTAAACAAATCATATCTTCAAATAGATGGATGCACAAATGAAAATGGTTTTTTATTCAACTGTTTACACATCCATTATACCAAATACTATCAATCTTGATATATCACTACTACAAAAAGTGAGATTTATGACTAGGAAAATGTAGTCATTTCTTGCAAATAAAATCACATGACTATGTAAACAACTCAAACTCGTTGCTTTTACCATAGTTGTAAAAATGGCAATAGTCACAAATCACAAAAACAACTATGGTAAAAGTGACCATAACAACCTAACATGCATATGTAGTCATCTAATTTGTAATATTTTGTGAATACTATTGAGTTTTTCAACTAGTGATTAGTAGCCACATGGCAACCTATATTACAAAAGACAATATAAGCTAGTCTAAATAGCCTATGTTGAAGGTAAAATTTTATTGAAAACATTTTATCAATTTTTTTATTATCGAAATCAATTACCAAATTTTCCTTATTGAAACCAGTTATTAGATTTTCATTACTAAAAACATTTTTATTGAAATTGATTTACTACTAGATTACATTGAGTAATTTTAGGACCGATTTTTTTGGGATAAGGTTAACCACCTGTTCCATCATTTTCTTGTTTTCTTTCTTGAAGGTACCTAAGGTTTTATACGTTTGAGGAATGTACAAAGGGAATTTTTTTGGAGTAAATTAACTTTTTTCTATTATACTTTTGTATGTAAAAACTCTATGAGTTGTTTTTTCTTCATATGTTGTGAGAATTTTGTCTTTTGTATGCAAGGTCTTTTTCCTTGTATTTGTTTTAGGTTTGTTTCTATAGAAAGTTTATGAGGTTGTCCTACTAAATTTTAACAAACCTTTTGTGTGTGTTTTTTTTTATTATCTAAGGAAAGTAAGAAGGTTTTATATTTTGTTCATTTATTTTATTCCTTTCAAAACCCAATAGTTCACTAGGTGGTTTTAATAACCTAACCTAAAAACTTAAACCTAAGGCCTATGCAACCCAACCTAAAGGGGTACCCTGGATTAAAATAAGTAAGTTAACTAAGCATATTCAAGTAGGTTGCAAATGTGAAGATTTGAACCCCTTGCCTTCACATTAAAAATCCAAATTTTTAACCATTACACCACTTTTTCAATATGTGATATTTTTGTCATTGCATCATTAGGAACATTTTTTCCTATCCTACCTATGTACCCTAACTTGCCTACCCTAATTATGTAATTATCTTAAATTACCTTAGGCTATTTTTTTATCATTTTGGGCTATTTCTACGACATTTTAAGTTCTATTTAAGTTATTCTAGACTAATTAACCTTAGCCTATATTATGTTATTATAAATTAGTTTTGGATTTTATAGGCTATTTCACTCCATGTTTTTTTTTTTGTGTGATTATTTTAAGTTATTTTTAAGTTATTCTATCCTTAGTTATTCGAAATTATTTTAAGATGTATTATTGAAAGATATTATAGGTTATGTTACCCTAGGTTATTATTGGTTATTATTGATTTTTTAAGATTATTCTTGGCCTTTCTTAATTATTTTAACCTACTTTATTCTAGGTTATTTTTATTATTTAAAGATATTCTACTCTAAATTATTCAAGGTTATTTTACTTTACTCCTTCTAAGTTATTATCATTTATTCTACCCTAAGTTATTATACATTTATTTTCAATTATTTTACCTTATACCATTCTTAATAATGATACATTAGGCTACTTTAAGTTATTCTCGATTATTGTACCTTAGTCTATTAGGTTTTTAAAATTATTCTCAATTATTTTATTTTAAGCTATTTTAGGTTATTATATTTAAATTTTATTATTAATTTTAGATTATTTTAAGTTATTATACCCTAATGTATTAATAGTTTCAAATAGCTTATAATATCTTATAATAACTTGGGTAGAATAACCTAAAATAACCTAGGGAATAATAGCTTAAAATAGGCTAAAAATAACAACCTTTCAAATAGCCTTGAATAAAGTAATCTAAAATAACTTTAAATGATTTTATGTAAAATAACTTTGAATAGCCTAAAGTAGAATACATAAATTAGCTTAAATAAAATAGCTTAAAGTGTAACTAGGTGAAAATCCTATGAAGTGTACCACTAAAGACAAAAATGACCTAATCCTTATTGTGGTCATCTTTTCCTTATATTTTGATCCCCATCAAAATTAACGAATCAAAAGTGTTAAATATTTCATAAACACCATATTTTAATCCAATAAAATTTTTAATTCCATCATCATCATCCATAAATATGCTTTTACATGGTAAAAAAAATTACGTAAAAATATATATATAAAGGTCAAAGCATTGTGATAAGATTTTAGTACATTTAAAAAAATTTGGACCCATTTACTAATATGTTATTTGTAATCTATTAGTAGGCTACTTGGAACAAGGTTTTTAGGAAATTAACTAATTCATGACTCTAGTCATGGGACTAATTGTGTAATCATAATTATGGCATTAATTGTGAAAATGACATAGTTGTAAGTTCAATATGCTTACATGATTAGGTTTGAGACATAATTGCAAAAGTCTCCAATCATAAAACCACATTTTTACAACAATGTATCTTCTAAAATATCAAAAAATAAAATAAAAAACATGTTAACATTTTCATACTCTAAGACGTTTAATTTGTTACAAATAATTGCATTGGCCTCAACAATAGTTTCATTGAATGCATTTTCCACCTTTACAACTATTTCAAATATCGTAGGATGGATTCAAAGCATTGAATCATTTAGGAAGCCAAATATTATGGTACTCAAAAACAAATTCCATGAATTGATAATAAGGAATAAAAGATCCAAATATGGATTAATGCTTCCATGAACATTTCTTGAAGCTTGGTTGAGATCACAACAACTTGTTCAATAGGTTATTTTGCGTTTGTTCACTTTCCCATTTAATTGTAATCAGTAAAACAACAAAACAATAAGTTGTTTATAGAAAGATGGCACTTTCCACTTGTATGATTTATAAAAAATCTTTTAGAACTCTAAGACTTAATATACAAACTTCAAGTATTTTGAATTGGACTTTGTGAAACTTAAGGAGAAACCAATCAAAATCATGGATTCTTGTTAAGAGATTTCAAATTCACTTTTGGGTTTAATTTTGTTCTTATTTTTACCATTGTCTTTCATAGTCTTCCATTATAAAAATTCACACCAATCCCTTTGGCTATACAATTTCATGAGTTCAAGATCATTGTTGTTTACAAGGTTCATTTCATAAAGTATTCCATTCTACACCATTTGCACTTTCACAAATAGACTATTCTTAATCTATTTGTCGTTTGCTTGAAAATGGTTTTATGGAATCAAGGGGATGATAAAACAATAATATGCAGTTCATGATATGCGTATGCATTTCCTATGACATGTATTTATTGTAAAAAGGTGTGTTTGCATAAATGAACTACTCATTGCATAACAAACAAAAGGGTAAATTTTGAAGGATTGTAGGGGTTTCAAGGGTGCCATCGTGATGAAAAGGTTTTAAGAACTTTTTAAAAAAAACATGGTAAGCTATTGGTTGTGTTTGAACAACTTGGCCTCAACCTTTTATAATTTGGCAAATGTGATGGGTTTTAGGAGAGAATTTGATAGTCACAACATACGAAACAAAGTTAGCCTCTACAAAAGTTGATGTTAATAACAAATCAACAAATATGAAGAGAACATGACATTGATTAGCTTTGACAAAAAGTTTGACATTCACAACAATAGATTCACAAATGTGAGGAAACATGACATGAATGTTCAAGAAAAAAAATTCATGCTCACAACAACATATTGGCAAATGCAAGGAGAACACAACATGTACTTTCAATAAAAAAATTGACACTCACAATAGATCGACAAAATTTGTTTGAATTACACGTAATGCTTGTGGTTTGTACCTGATCAATATTTTATTATGGCTTGAGATTATCCATTATCACCTCTGCATCACGTTGCTTCTTCGACTTCCTACTAAAAGACCTAAACATATGTTCCCATATATTGAAACTTGATTTTGATTCTATACCTTCAAGCTCATCATCAATGATTAACCCTTGGCCCTCATTACATTTTCGACATCCCAACTCACCAAAACATAGTCCCAAACCCTCCTACTAAAACACCATGCTTGAATCAAACAACTTAATAACTTCAAACAAACTTTCAAAACAAATACAAATGTTCGAACTTCCATCTCCAACAACCTAAAAGCATAGAGGCAGACTCTCCTACAAAAACACAATGTTTCCATCTTCATCACACAAATCATTAAAATCTACCCATTCCATCTCCTTTCCATTTCCAACAACACTCATTTTTCACAAGTACCAAATTCAAGATTGCAATATGAATCAAATCTCATCCTACAAACCTTGTGAGGAGATGAAAAAATCTTACCTCCATCAATATGGTGATCTTTACATTGAAGGCTGGAATGTTGTTAAAGATGGTAGTAACTAATTATAAGGGAGTGGAGGTGTGAGTGCAGGCGACAAGATGTGCATTGTGTAGCATCTAATGGCGAGGGGCAAATGCACATTGTAGATCTTCAGGTTGGCAAGAGCTTTGCTTTCCAGCATCAATTCCTTGTGACAAATCCAAATCCTTCAGGCCATTCACATGGAGTCTGCTAACCTGTCGTGCAGTAGAGATAGAGAAGTGCCATATTTGATAAACCCCTGCAATTCTTCTTGTGCATTGAGATCAGCAGGCTTTATCATGTTATTTTTCATGCTGCAGATTGTGAAAGGGGTCAAGCTTTACAATGCAGCCATTGCTGCTGTGAGTGCAGAACAACAAAGTGAAAGTGGGGGTGACTCATATTGCTGCCTTGACTATCTATGCCCAGGTAATGGCTGTAGGCTATCTGGAACCCTATCTGACATCCTCATTTTGTGCATTCTTATTCATTGTCTCTTTGACCCATGCTCCAGATGTCAATTTCTTTTATACCAAACAATGTTGATGGACAAATTGGGGACAAGGTTTGTATCCTCAGATCAGGAAGATCTTCATATGCATCCCTTTTGTTTCCTCCTGTGTACAACATTGTGCGGTACCATATACACTGTGTAAAGCAGAAGATAAAAGGATCAATTGGAGCATGACAACACTACTCAGGAGTACACCTGCCCCAACACCAGCTTTGATCACAGGTATCTTCACAGCCTTCCATCCTGTTGATTCTGTCCACTTGCTGAGCAAAGCACTCTGCTCATTTTTGTTCTTTGCTCAAATTTGAGCATCCTCAGAATTGAATTTCCCAGTAGGACACTGCTAGGGAACAGGACTTTATCTGCATTCTTGGCAGGTATTCTGCCCTTGATGCATTGTGCCTGGTCAACCCCTTTGATGAGAGATTGCACTGTGAGAATTGCAAGACAGAGCTCATGGCAGAGAGTGACAAGCTTGCAGCTGCTGAGCTTGGTGATGGATATGGTGAAGCTAATGCCCACTGTGGGAAGCTAAGGAGCTTCTTGAGAAAATGGATGTGAGTACTACTTACACTTCTCCTGTCTGTAAGCATTTTGTTCTTGGGCACCACAGGAAATGAGTGCCTGGTGGGGAGGCCCACTTTCTGGCTCTCTTGCCCTTTGTAAACTTAGATTATGAACTTTGCCTCTCAAGGTTTTTGGCAAAATACCCCAAATGTTCAGTGCTTGTGGGATGATAAAGAGTCTGTACTATGTCCTGCCCTATATCTGTTCCAATTTTCAGGGTGTGGGATGTTACAAACTACCAACTAAGAAGTCCTGTACTGTGAATGGATAAGGAGTCGTGTAACATTGACTGTCTTCTGTGATTCTGACATAGCTTCAATCGTTCTTCTGGTGTTGGTGATTTGAACTCTGAACATGCAAGAGATCCATTAGAGACCACATGATATGATCCCAATATGAACCACATAGTCCTAATGACTCAAATCTCTTTGTTTCGCTTTTGCAAGCTTATATGCATCATCCAATGACCAGTGATTTTATGGTTACTGACGAAAGATGTCTGGTAGGTGAGGTGAAAGTACAAGCAGCTTCAGCCATTGATGGTGCAACTGTCATAGGTGAAAGATTTGTTAGGTGTCAAAATACGCGTGAAGTTGATATTGTTTCCATTTAACATGTGAGGTGGAAACAATGTCAACTTCACAGATATTTTGCAAACTCTTTCAGATGCTGTATCAATGCACATTTTTGTCCAAGCAAGTTTAGAAGATTATGTTCAGGACTTCAGAAAATTTACATTCTGAGTTGCACCCTTCAATGGTGACTTCAATTATTCTTGAAGCCTTGTCGTGAACATTCAGATGAAGTCCTTGTTTTATCTCATTCTGTCTTGTTATTCTTCTTCATACCATGATCTTTTTGCCTTTCACTGTGTAGAAGAAGGGCCCAGCAATAGCCTGCCAAAAGGTGGGAACATGGAAGAGACAGGAGCTATGATTGGAGAGGATAATGCGGGTGGAACTGGAGGAATTTGAAGGTTTAGATGAAATTGATTGGGAGGAGGGCTGAGATTTCAGTTTCTGCCAATTGTCACATTAATTGTCCTGTATTGGTTAATGTTGCAAGCTTATTTGAATCAGAATGGGCACCTCAATCAAGAATATGGTGTCCAGTAGAATGTTGTAGAAGTTGAGCTTTTAAATCAGGTCTCCACAGATTATGGAGCAACTAAATTGGAGAAATTGCTAAGACGTCATTTGCTATAAGTTAGTGGGGGATTTGTGCATGGGGTTTGCATAGAGAACTTATACACAGAAGAGAAGAGTCTTTTGTAAAGAAGATGATTTAGGCATTTCTATTTGTTTTGCAATACTCATGGATTTCTGTTCATGTGTTGTTGGAACTGGAACAATAGGCACATGTGTTTCATTGGCAGGAGAACACTAGGTTTTAGCCTCAGGTGTATTCGGGACATTGCTCTTGCTACAGATGTGTCAGCCAGATATATGAGCCAAATGACAAACTCATCCACGAATGTAAGGAAGCTCCATTGCTGTTGAGTGAATCCATCAGAAGCCATCATTGACTGAATTTGTATTAAAGATGCTACCAAAGTGAAGGTATGAATTCCACCCAAGACGAGTGGTGAGATCAAGAGGTTTTTGAAGTATGCAGATGACATAAGCTATGAGTTGTTCATGTAGTGCTTGGTGGTTTCTCTTTGTTGCTTTCTAATGCCAAACCCCCATTCTGATGCAGAGTGATGATGCGGATTCCTGGATGCAAAATCGTTGCCATTCAATACACAATGATCAGAGCATTCAAAAGTAAGTTTGTCATTTTATTGTGCTCTATGTATCTGGAACTTCTAGGGCTTCTGAATCTTTGGACAATACCTTGACTCTCACTACAGCTTGTGCTGGCTGTGTTCCTGTCCCATAGCTAACCACAATTGTTAGCTATGTATTGAGCATTCATATACATACCAAGTGCTCATACCTACTTAGCCACTGACACGGTGACCACACTTCATGGATAACTATCAAGCACTTCAATTGCACGAAACAACAAAGAAAGCATTTAGTGCAATCTGAATCCAAACTAGATTAGAGACAAATCACAAACTTATGAGAGGTTCATAATAGCTCTAACCCATGAAGGAGGAAAATACTCTCCTCCTTGTGGTCTAATTTGAGAATGATGCTGAAATGGCAAAATTCTTAGAACTCCCAAAGTCCTCTCACAAAACTGAAACTTTAGAATCTTGTAACTTTAGGAAATTCAACCAAATGGAGCATGACAAAGCATTTTCTTATAGCTCGCATCGAGAGATTTCTAAAGTCCTATCAAGATCCTCAATTGAACATAAATTTCCTCTTCAAATAGTTTAAATTGGATCGGACTTTTCATTTTATTTCATTTCATGGTTTAATTTAACTTTATAGTACATTAAGTTTTGAATATTTCATTTGGACCGTGAATTCAAATCTAATAAATTTCATTACATTAACCAATTCTTAAATTTCATCCTGAAATAAATTCTACAAGTGAAAAATATAATCAATGTGACATTATTTACTTTAGTAATTAGATATTATTCAAAATACTTTTATTTAAAATTCGTAGACATGACATTGATTTAAGATATATTTCTCAAAACTGATTACACAACTTCAAAGGTGTTTTATTTTCATTATTACATTTTATTATAATTTTTTTTAAAATTATATAATCTAAATGGCAATTATAAAGAATAATAAATTTTATGTCATGCATGTCAAAAAAAAATTAATTGTTGAAAAAAAGAACTTGAGGCATTATATACACTTTGCCACATAAGGTAACAAAAGTAGCATTTTTTATGTCACAATGCCACATAGAGTAGCATATTTTTTGTCACAATGATCATACATGGTGTGACATCAGTATCTATGTTGTGTTCCAATGACTTAATTCAATCATGACATAGGATCTTCATATAGGTTCTAGTATCTAGATGTCACCAACAATGTCCCTTATGACTAAAACACAAATTGAACTTAGTAAATTGGACATTGTTATTTTTGGGTTAGTCAAAAGTGACATAGTTAATCATGATAGTCAAGTAATAATGACTTTACAATCATTGCATTATGCTAGGGGCAAAAAAGACATGTTTTTGTTGTAGTGGTAGCATTTCAATTAAATCAAGACTTCCCCTGAACTAATAATATTTTTTCAATTTTCTAATGTTACAACATTGGCTAGCATCCCAAGTGGGATTTAACATTAAACGGTGATAAACAAAATTTTAAATAATTTTTAAATTGGTAACAAAATGAAGATCAATCTCCAAATGCGGTGAATCTTTTTCAAATTTTATTTTGAAATTTGGCAATTAATGAAACTATAGACGTATATATTCACACACATTTTGGAAAACATTTGCAGAAAAAACAATGCCCCAAACTTGGTCACCTCATGTTTGAATCAAAATTTTATGGAAACAACTTTATGTGGGACATCAAACAAATAAATGTCCCATCCCAAGACATTTTACTAGGAACATTATTGAAAATGTTATTTACAAACAATTTAGCATTACGAAATAAATGTTGAACTAAAAGTCCTAAATTTTTAGAAAACTTTGAATGACAAAGAAGAATCCTACTCAAAGAACTATCCTAACAATGGTTTTATTTTCCAAGGGTTGGGATTAGAATATGGCATCAACTTTTATCTCAACCTTAGAAGCCTAAATAGACTCACCCAAATCAAACCCAAGAAATATATATATATATATATATATATATATATATATCTCGGATTTCATTGCTAACATCTTATCAAAGTGCATCAAGCAACATCTCATCTTTTGGGAATGATTCACAAAATTGTTTTATGATATTCCATTTAGATGGAAATAGTCTAAAATCACATTGTAGGCCATAACGCAAAATCTAAGAGTAGATCCACTACAAGTTTTTATCACATCCAAGGATTGCTTTAATTGTTTTCCCCTCCCCATCCATAACCTTGAACAACATGTCATATATAATGTCAAATAATGCTTAAATACAATACCATGTGTCTCTTTGAGCTATGCCATAATCTAACCATGTTGCAAGTCAAACTTAGACACTAACTCAAAAATGTCACATTTTGGTGGAGCTTCATCCAAATTTTGGCATATAGTACCATCACTAGAACTATTCTAAAATACTTATTTTAGAATGTCTAATGAGACAATCTTCACTTTCAACATCAATTTATACCACCTAGGGTTTTCTTTTCGAGGTTATGGTATTAATGGTGATGAAATAATGTGTACATGTTCTTTTTAATCAATTTTGTGAGGTAGCCACATCTAGTGATCATCCACAAGATGACTTAGCCCAAGGGAAATTATTTTCAATTTTTTCCAAATTACATGCAAAAAAATATAAGGCATAACTAATTAAAATATATTTTATGACTTATTTACATATAAGTAGGGTGCTTGGAATTAATTTTGAAAATATACTCAGAATATATCTAAAATATTTTCAATTTTAATGGAACATTTTTTTACTATTTTATTGTTTCATAACATACCAAACAATGTTTTTTTTCAATGAGTTTTCACATTGCATTGACCAAAAACAAGTCAAGTGTGAAATGTGTAAAAGGTTTCTTTGTAAAAACATTGTGAAAAAATCGCAATATTTTGAGGAAAAAAGTTTTAAATCGCCTAACGGTGTTATGTAGATTGAATGGTTATAAAATGTGTATGATTATCTACAACACATATGCCAATTAATTCTTTGATCATCATCATTTAATCTAACACAGAAAGTCAAGCCATTTATTTTTAGAACAATATTTTGTACCAATTTGGTCAAGATAATTAAATTTTGTTGATGTTTGCAAAAATATTAACATTTCTTCAAAAGCTTCATATAAGTGTTGTAGGAAGACATTTTTCTATGAATATTACATCTCAAAAGATATTAAATGAAGATTATTGGTGACCTACTTTGTATTGAGATACATTTGATTATTGTAAATCATGTGATTCACATCAATGCACATGTAATCTTTCCACATAGATTTGGGCAAAGAACTTTACTAGAAGAACCATTTACGAAATGGGGATTGGATGTTTTTGGACAAATCAAACTTGTAGGACAACTTACTAGAAATTGGTATATTTTTGTTATTATCAATTATGCTACCAAATGGGTTGAAGCAAAGGCTTTTTTAAAAAATACTACTACAACCACTACAAAATTTCAATTTGAATATATCTGTGTGTGATTTGGTTGTTCAATGACTATCGTCACCAATCAAAGTGTGCATTTTATAAATGATGTTGTTTGGTATCTTACCCACCATTTTTTTAATGTATCATACAAATTCTACAATGTATTAACTCTAGGGTAATGGTCAAGCCAAGTCAACATGTAAAAAATTGATTAATCATATTTTATTTACCAAACTTGTTAACAAAAAAAATATTGATTGGGATGAACGTATATCAACTTTTTTTTTTCTTACCAAATTTCTTACAAAATGAAAATTGGTCATACCTCATTTTAAATGGTGTACAAATTACATCCATTAACACCCAACAAAGCTCCAATTGTTAATTTTGAAACATTGTATGGACATGGAATTTTAATTCCCAATTAAGACTTATAAAAATTGATATTTTTACATATCAATTTTTTATATGTTCCCATGTTGACTAACACTCATTAGTCCACACAAAAGGTTCCAATGTGCTTAAGCTTAGTAAAAGGTTCCATTATGAAAACAAAGTTCCAAATGAAATATCAATAAATTTGAGCCATTGCATTGAAAACTTGAATTTGTTGAGGTGTTGTTAGTATTGATGTATTAATAACGATTTGAACATTTTAGGATCAAGCAATTTACCTTTTCAAAATATGAAGAATTTGAAGATCATGCTAGACAAAATCATGAAGGCACATTTTTTCAAATTAAGGCTGATATCAAACTTTTGATTGTTTTAGTTTTTTAAAATGGTAATCCATATTATTGAAAATTATAAAATTGTTCAAAAACAAATTCATAAAAAATATTCCAACTTTTTTTTTTTGGATAGCACATTGATAGGTTAATGGTTTGTTTTCTACACCCAACAACATGACAACCCATACAAAAGTTGTTTTGTACCAATCTTCTAATGTTATAGAAATTTTATGATAATTAAAAAAACCATCCCAAAAAAAAGGTTTTGTGTCCTACAACAATGTTCAAAACTTCATTGGTAGTAGTAAAAGATAAGGGTATTTTTTTATTGCAACATTTAATTTGAAAAAATCCACATTCATAACTTTTTTTTTCCCTTCAACATTACCACAATCAATGACAATCAAGTTGCCTCTTCGACGTGTTGACTAAATCCTACAACTAATAACTTGTTGATATCATGTTTCACAATTATAACAGAATTAAGATTTAATCAATATCAAGCTTCAAGAACAAGTTGTGGCTTCATGTACATGTTCAAAACAAAAATATGTACCTTTTTAATTTTAAATTGAAAGGGATTCTTGTCTTACTTTTTTGTTGAAGTGTCTTTATTTTTTAAATGTTGGCTTGAAATGAAGAGTTCCAAAGTTTCCACAATAACTTGTGACAACCCTTGCAATAAATATGAATGTACACAAAACACAATTGTTTTTTTATGCAAGATGATAAGCTTGAGGATTTTACCATTGAATTTCAATCCTATTTTCCTCAACATCTGGTGATTTGATAGTTTATGTAGTCCATCCCCAAATGTAAAACTTGTCAAACTTACATCTCATGAGTTGAGTATGAACTCATGGCCTAAACAATTACATACATGTTGTTATGTTGGCATTGAATCACACAATATCTAACTTTCCATCAAAGCAACCATGAGGCCAACTTTCACCTTAGTGTCTGTGTGTATGTCTATATAAACTTGACTATTTTTCATTATTTGTTACATGTGAATTCAAAGCATCATGATGTGTAATAATTCAATGGACATATTACAAAATATGTATTAACAAGCAACAATTATTATACATGTGATTAAAAAGAAATGGGTAAAAGAATAATTTTAACATGTGAATGAAATTTTTAAATAAATCAAATGGAAAAGGAAATATTTCTTGTAACCAAAACAATACTACATATGATCAAAAAATAAAATAAAAAAATTTATGAATTTATGACCAAATTATATATATATATATATATATATAGAGAGAGAGAGAGAGAGAGAGAGAAATAAATAAATAAAATGTAACAAATACAATGTTTTTATTTCTAAATGTAAAATAGAAGGTGAAAACATAGTCAAAGGAGCCATTTGAAGGGGTGGACACTACTTAAAACTATATTTTTTGTATCTTTGAAAAATCACAAGGTGACCACAATAATTTGGATTGTCAATAATTGTTTTGTAATAGGTTTTATTATTTGCAAAATTTCTGCTCAAAATTTGATGCAAGTTAGATAGAGTCCTTTTAATGTTTAAGTCACTCAAACCTTTGGAGTTTTTTTTTGTTTTTGTTTTCCATACATCTATTTTCCTTATTAAATGTGCAATATGCATCATTCTTTTTCAAAATTGGAGATGATCTTAACATTGATAATTTTAAAAATAAAAGGAATTGAATTGATGAAATTCATTTTTACACACACATTCAATGAACACATTTGGTTCAATCTTGTGTTTTTTATCTTGAAAATTATGAATTTTGAGGATGTGACTTTAACAAAAGTTGTTGATTTTGTGTGGTAATGAGCATGAATGCAAAATATACATGATATAGGATCAAGATGTAATAAAACATATTTATATTTAACACATAAAGATAAAATATGTATGAAAAAAATATAATTTAACACTATAAACCAACACATGAATGCACATGTCACATGTAGTCTTTGGAAAATGATTTTTACTTTGGCACCTTTGGGTCTTTTGATTGTGTTTGCACCTAAAAAGATTTTTCTTTCAAAATGTGTCCAAGACATTAATAAATGGGGCCAAAAATGAAATGAATAAAACATTAATTTGAACATGTGACCAAAATTTAATGCATGTGATTGAGAACATGGGAAAATAATTAAGTTCAACATGAAATTGAAACATTAGTGGATACAACCTAAGATAAAATGAATATAATGTTAATTAAAACTTGCAACTAAAAAAAATGCATGTTACTAAAAAGGAAATGGAAAAAAATTATGTTTAACATCCAACTGAAATCATTAATACATGTGATTGAAGATGAAATTAATTAAATATTAATTTTGATGTGTAACTAAAAGCTTAATGCATGCGATAAAAAAATGGAATGCAAAAATTAATTTTAGCATGAAACTGAAACAATAAAATGTTATGGGGGTTTGCTTTTGGATTTTTAATTGCACATTCCATTATATTTATTTCCATTTTTTTAATTTTTTGTCACAAAAGTATGGTTTTTCAATTTTTTTTGTTCTATTTAGTTTCATGTATGAAAGGTTTTAGTGGCACATTATATATAAACTAAATTATTTTTTCAGTTGCATATTTATATTTATTCTTACTTCTACTTTTGATCACATTTATATTATTTTTGATTTCACATTAAAATTAGGTTTTCTTACATTTATTTTCATTTAATCACATGTATAATATTTGATGTAAAAAATATATTATTTCTTCTTTTATTATAACATGTATGGTGTTTTCAGATTTTAATTGCTAACAATCAATTTTCAATTTTAAAATATTTCTAAATATTTTAGTTGCAATATTATGTTTAATTTTAGTCAAATGTTTATATAGTTGCATATTTTATATTTTATATTTGATCATATTTTAAAATATCAACTCAATATTATGGTAGTTGTTTTATAATGTATAATTTTTGAATTGTTGCATATTATATGATTTTTACAGTTATATATATTGATGTGATGACAAGACATGTTTATGTTTAAATTGATGTGATATGTTAAAACAAATTTATGTGTCACATATAACTCTACAAAGAAGCCCCAAAGAGGAGGAGGCAAAAACCCCATATGTACAACTTTATAGAGATCTCATTCTAAGATTGGCAAAATTAAACTTGTTTTCTTAGCACATTCCTTTCTTAAATTGTTAATTAAAGTTTGACAATTTGTAATTGTGGTTTAAATAAACCTTTGAAGTGTGTAGCTTGGTCTTCATAATAATTAAACCCATCCATATCACTTCTTCCAAGTTTTTTCACACCTAACACAAGTTTCCATATTCTAGGTGCCCCAATGGGTTCTATGCACCATTTGTGAAATCCTTTGTCATAGAGGAATTTCAAAAGGATCTCAACACCATAGCTAGCCTCCCTATGTTTGCAGATTCACAAATAACCTTTGCAATCCTTCTGCTTTGTTATGCCTAACACCTATGTTATTTATTGCATACTGTATTTTCATTTTTAGTTATCTTATAACATTACGTCGAATTTGATTTGTGTACCATGGCTATGTTGGAAAAGTTATTGGGTGCGAGATCTTTCAACACTATAGTGGGTCATTTGATTCATTGTTAAGTCACTTTATTTATTTTTTTAGGGGGGGGCTTGGCATTCCTTTAGTGGTTCGACTTGTTGTGCCCACCTTTTTGAGATGTTGGCTTTGATTGCTTTTACACTTATCATTTGTTTCCAATAGGATGATCACCTTATTTCTTTGATGCAATGATACATGTCAAAATTGACATTTTTTTCTTCTATCTAGCATTGTAAGTTACTCGGGCTTTATTACCCCAAGTTATTTATTCTCATGTCTGTTTGAAAATCTTGAAGTATAATCATATGTTGACTTTCATGTTTTTTTGATGGATTGTTTACATGAGTATGAGTTTGCCACACTTCTAGTTAATGCTTTTTGGATACCACATGAACATGTTTTTGATCTTGTGCAAGTCTAGCCATGAATGTTTGGTTAATAGTTCGTCCTATCACACTTACATTTTGTTTGTCCTCAACTCACTATTTTATAACAATACATATTCACCTTGGCTTGTTACAACTTATATAGTTGCACATTTTTCACAATATGGACATACCATTGATGATTTGAGTATCCATTTGCTTTGATGCCCATGTGGGAGTGAGCACATTGCAACTCACAATATTCTTCAATATACCATCACAACTATTTGTTTTGGAGAGTGGAACACATGTACAAAAAGAGGTTTCCCACCTTTTTCCTTGCTAGACTTGATGATAAGTCAATATTCTTATCACTAGAGATGGTTATCGAACCTTAACAAACGATGCCAAAGCTTATTTAACATGTCCAAATATGATACAATGTGCGTCATCCATGGCAACGTATGTAGCAACAAACACAGACATAACACACGTTAAGAGATGACTTCATTCCCCTTGCCATAGAGACTTATGGTTGTCTTCATTTTTGTTTTGACTCCTTTTTTACTTCTTGTGCTTAGGCCATTATAGCTGGTCATTAATGGTTCCTATCATGGTTATTTCTTATTATGAGCAATGTGTGTCCATAGTTGTCCAACATGGGCAAGCCATTGCAATTCTTCAGTGTGTTGCTACGTTTGGGAATCAATCCTCATCATTTCCACACATCATAACTAGTGCACCTCCATTGCTAATATCAAAATTATATGATGCCTTTTTAGTTTATGGTCTTCTATTGTTATGCTGTATTAGTGGTGTCCTAATTATTATGTTCTTTCAGGACATGTGTTCTCATGCTTTTATTCCACATGAGTGTATGTAAAGTAGCACTCATGTGGGATATATCACTCATGTGGTATAATTTGGGGCCTACAATTGACTCACGCAGATAAGATGGTATCCACTTGAAACTCATGGTTGGTTGTTGAGTATCCGTGACTACTTCCCAATTGGCCAACAATGAGGTTGTACATGTATGCACCCAGCTTTGATGCCCAGATAGTGTGGGCTTAAAGTGGGCTTTTAGGCCCACTTTAACCACCCAAAAGAAAAAAAGGAAGGCCACTAGTTTTTGGCCTGGTCTAATAGCCCTTCCTTAGAACACCCTACCTATTAACCTGGTCTACAAAACCTAGGGCCTTAGTGTTTAAACCTAAAAGTGATTAAGCTTAATCACTTTTAGGGCCTTAGTGTTTAAACCTAGGGCCTTAGGGTTTAAACCAGCTTAGTGCCTTAGTAAACCCTTGGTGGGCCAGCTTGATCCCATATTAAAATGCATTTTGGGCAAGTAAATGCAAAGCAAATGGACTTCAAAAATGAACTTCAAGTCTTGGGCCTAAGAAGACACCCTGTGTCCTCACACAGACCATCCTCATCCTCTCCACATCTCAACATGGAACTTTCTGTCCAATGGTTTAAGATTGAAACAGAATTATATTCATAGAGATGGGTTATCTATCTATGAAGGAAGATAGTTTGTTGGCCTAAGGATATTTGTGTTTAGATTCATTATAGAGTATAGTAGCTTAAGGAATTTTGGCCCCTAGGTAAAGTAGGTCTATTTTTATATAAGGATTTTTGAAAGATGATATTTTGGCTTGTGTTGAAACTTGAGATTAGTTATAGAGTTGTGATATCTTGAAGGATTTCGGTTTCTTTTGGAGGATTTTTTTTTTTTTGGTGAAGATTATATTTTTGCATGGTGAGATATTTGAATTTCCATACTTGTTCTTTTGCCTTGAGATACTTTTTAATGTAAATGGCAAGGCCACAATGTGACACAACCCTTGTTCTCTAAAATCTTGACAAACTACTCTTAGTTTAATTTTTTCTAGAAAATACACTCACCCTCTTAAAAATTAATTAGTCCCCAACATGAACTATTTTTGAGATCATTGAATCTGCCACCCCAGACATTAGTGTCACGGAATGGTCTTGCCTTTCCCATTATGTTGTTGGGTGCATTGGCTAGCTTGCCGTAACAAGCTCACCTAGTGCCCTACCCAACATAAGAGGAAGGAACTTGATCATTCCGTAGTGCATAATATTGAGATCATCACTGGTTTAGGGTGCTTAAGAAATCTCAAATGTGTGTCTAGTAATGCCCCCAAGGTGGGTCGGTGCCATTCCCCGAATAAAGGGCCTAGGTGAGGCGTAGCTGAGTCTAGACCCATATTTTGAGAATTTTCATCCCTGGGGCGACCATCAACCCACCACAAAGCATGACACGCATCTTGAACTCAACACTTGTGGACCATGAGGTCATGATGGATGTGTCGATCACAATATGGCCATGGCCACCCCTTTCGGTGTGAAGGCACTTTATTATGCCTACTCTTCGGTGCAAAAGAACTGTGCACCTATTAGTATGCATAAGGCGGGCATTAAGCCACCGCAAAGTGTGAGGTGCATCTTGAACTCAACATTCATGGACCATGAGACCATGATGCATGTGTCGATCACAATGTGACGGCCACCACCCCTTTCGGTGTGGAGGCACTTTTTTAGGTGCAAAAGAACTATATGCCTATGAGTATACCTAAGGTGTCTCCGTACCTAAAGGAGGGACTATTCCAAGATATAATGTGGCCTACTTTTACACTGAAAAAAGATTCAAGGAGTGTTTCATGGAAATTTTGAAAACCTTTTGACTCAAACAACAACAGAAAATGCTTTTACTCATAAGTATTTTGGAAATGAGGAGCCACTAGAGTCAAGCTGTGGGCTCCAGTTTGAGATGCCCCCATTTGGATGCAATCCCTACACATATGACAATGAGCCGGCAATTTTGACATTGCCTTCACCAAAGACCCATTAGGACACTAAACGTTGGGCCTAAACTTTAGGGATACCCTACTCCGGAGGCCTTACCCCATGGGAAAAAAAAAGAAAAGTAAAGGTCAGCATTTTTGACAGAACCTTGCACCGAAAACCCATAGGGCTGCAAAAGTTCGCAATGCCATAGAGTTGTTGCTAAGATTGTTCAGAGGCCTAAGAAAGAGCCATCTTGAGAATTTTTGATAAGGTATGGTGCCTGCACCACTCGGTGAGATGACATGAAAGACATGAAATTCAGGTTGTGCTACCAAATATGTCACAACCTTAATTTTATGTGGTAGTTCTGGGTCTTGGGATTGAGTTTTCGCATGTCTTTTAGAGCCTGATTTTGTCTTTGCAATCAAGTTCTCCATTTGTTTCTATTGTTTTATTAAAAAAAAAGTGCTCCTTACTTGCATGTTCAAAACACATAGCAACTACAATAGTTATTCACATCATCCCATATCCTTTGCCCTAGAGTCTAATCTTGTAAGCTATATATAAGAGCCCAAAGGAAGAGAGCTCAACTTATCTACTTTGGGGACTGTTCAAAGCATGGGGTTTTTGTTGTGCGATGTGCCTAGAAAAGATGCTCGACACAAGAGAAAAAAAAATTGAACTTTGAGGGTACCTATAATTAATTAACACGAGTCACAAAATACCACCTATAACATAATTAAGTGCCATAGTGCATGCTCCAGTTTCCTCCTGGGTTGCTATTTGGGGAGACCATTCAGTTTTGGGAATGCCAAGTGGGGTCCTCTTTCTTCCCTTGTAAGAAGCTACCATCCAAGTATAGTAAGAAATAGTGAAGGCTAGCTTTCTTATTTTTTCACATGTTGTTCATGACTGGAAATGACGTGAAATTTTGCCATTACAGTAAGAAATGATGGCTAGGGTTTTATTTTCCCACATGTGAATAATGACTCAAAGACAAAGCTGGATGTGAAATTTCCAAGGAAAAAGAGAGAGACTAGAGAGATGTATACATACATACATACATACATACATTTTCATTCATTCATTCATTTATTCATTTATTCATTCATTCATTCATTCTAAAGTAAGCATATGAGCAGATACAAAGGCAAAGGACAAGAAGAAACTGGATGATCCAGTAGGTAGCCTAAGAAAAAGGTAGCATCATCCAAATTTGGCAGGGGATGTTTTTTGTTCCCAACATGCCACTTGTCGAGGAATGAGACAAAAGTTGGGCGGGCGGAATTCGGAATTCGGAATATGCTTTTTTCTGTTGATTCTGGTTCTTCTGTTGCAGAAGAATTTGGCATATCTTGGTCCAGGTTCTGTCGCCACAATCATCCCCCCAAAAAAAGAAAAAATTAAAGAAAAAAAAAACATTCCTTGGTATCTTCCTTGATTCCCACCTACACTTTCTTTTCCTATAGCCAACAAGCATCTTCCCTAGTAGCCAGCCAGCCCTCCCTACACACAAAGTTTCTAACTAGACTATGGATGAGAAAATTATTTTCTGTTTTACTCATCCTAGTCTTCCGAAATTTTCCATCCCCCCGCCCCCCCCCTTGGTTCCATTACTTCCTTCCTTTGTGCCTACCTTTATCGATAGACTAGTAATTACAAGGCGAATGAATACATTCATTGACAAACTCATTTTTTTCATCCACGAACTTGGCATCTTTTTGGTCCGGCTTCAGTTGCCACAATCAGCCAAAAAAAGAAATAAAAAAATCATCCCTCGGTATCTTCCTTGATTCCCATCTACACTTCTTTCTAAAGCTAAGCAGCCTCCCTAGTAGCCTACACACAGAGTCCCTATCTAGACTATGGATGAGAAATTCTGTGTTACTCATCCTGGTCTCCATATTCTCCATCCTCCTGAGTTCAAGTACTTCATCCCTTTGCCACTACTTTGTCGATAGACTAGTAACGAGACGAAAACATACATTCGTTGATAGTTTCATCGTTTTCATCCATGAACAGAGGCGGCGCAACTCATGTTCCTTCTGCTGCGCTTTCATTCGTCTTCCCTTTGCTGTGCGTTTTGTTGTTGTCGTCTTTATCTTCGCGAGACGAGCATTTGTCATTGTCGCCCGATTGCGTTACGATTTGTCGCAACATTTCTGCGCTTTCTTTGGTTTCCTTCCAGTGGTATTATTTTCACCAGAGTGTTGTGATTCGCTCTTCTGTTACCTACTTAAGTTGCTCACTCTTTGGCAGTCTCTCAAACCGTGGCTTCTGGAGGAAATCGAGTTTTGTGCACGGAAATAAATCGTTCGATCTCGGTAATGTGAGCGCGGACGTCGACTTCAAGTGCACGCTTTGAGATATATTTACGTTACGAAGAGGTACGCATCCATGTTTCTTTTCTTTTCCCCCTCTTTTTTCTCTGACAAACGAAATTTTTCGTTTGCTGTCCACCAATTTTCTTATCAATGTTTTGGAACTTAGTCTGTAATCGAAGAAGCTGTCTTATCGATTCTTCTCGGTTCTTCTTCGCGTTCTTAGACTCTTTGTGTGCATTTCTGTGTAAGTGCATCCCCCCCCCGCAAGTTTTGAGAATGATATCTAACTTTCTGTAGTTTGAGGAAATACTCATATTTTTGGTGTGGTTTGTCGCTTTGCTTACTTCTTTCGTGCTCTCTTCAGGACACTGCACAGACTGGTAAGCTCATGTCAAAATCTGCAGTCGATTATATTCTATTGTTCCAGTGTTCCCACATTTGAGGCTGTGAACAAAGAGCAAGGAGGATTGGACGGCCGCTGAAGCAGATCCCAGAAGTCCTTGAGACGATCCAGGTATGAGACCCGTTTCTCAGCTTTTATTTTGTTTTCAGAGCCGTACGTGCTCTTTTATCCGATTTCATATTTTTAGAGACCAGCTCATCTTGCAAGAATTCCTGCATGGAAAAGCATCATGATTTCATGTGGATAACATGCAGAAAACAGTGTTGCTCCTTTTGATGGAACTGTTTTGGATCCAATAAACCCCCTTTTCAGTCAAGAGTACTCCTAGTTTTGCCATCTTTGTCTTCTCTCTTCATGGTGCTCAATGTTAGTCTTGGATACATCTTCAATGCTTTTATGGACTCCTTTTGTGTCTGCTGCACTTCTCGTAAGATTGCCTTTATGCTGAATGTTTCAGCATCCAGGTTTATTTTTCAGTTTCAGTTCCTGAGTTCTTCATTTTTGTCACAAGAATGGTTCAAAAGACATCTCATAGTTCATCCCTCAATCATCTTCGATTTTGGTGCCACTCACTTCTCTGTCATGATGTTTGATTTTTGTTAACCAGACACCCTGTCTGTATACAAACAAGGGTTACAGTATTAGTGTACACATACAGAGGGTGTTGAATAGGCTTGTGTGTAGGCGTGTAGAAAAAGTGTTATGGCCAATGAAATTGCTGGATTTGATTGTCTGAATTCTTCTTCTTAGTTATCTTGAGTAAACTAACAGCTAAATATGTAATGGGCTTTGGTAGTTTTATGAGAATTTGAGTGGACCAATGGAGATGGTAGAAATGGAACATTATTTTCAATTTTCAGCAGAATAGGGTAGTGTGTAGTCCTGAAGAATTTTTTATTCAGGCCAATGGGATTGCTGCATTTGATGGTCTGAATTTTTTTTCTTAGTTATCTTGAGTGAAACTAATAGTTCAATGTGTAATAGCTATTTATAGACAGGGGTCTAGGACATTATTTGTGCACTTCGTTATATTCTGCTCTGATATCCAGTATTTTGAATGACAGATCGTGATTCAGAAAATGGAGGGTGGGACCATCCAATTCATCATCTTCTTGCTCATCATAATAGTGATAAAAGAAAGCTTAGTGGAGGCTGTGAGTCTAGAAGCAACACCAACAGAGCTAGCAAAATCTGGTGACACCATCACACTAACATGGAAGGACATGACAACACCCTCAGATCTTGACTGGCTTGGAATTTACACACCCCCTGAATCCACCGATGACCATTTCATTGGCTACATCTTGCTCTCCTCCTGCAAGGGTTGGGAATCTGGCATGGGCGCATATGAGTTTGTGGCTCTCAACATGAGAGCTCCATACGAGTTTCGGCTTTTCAAGGGGTATCCACCTGATGCAGAGACACCTTTGGATGAGGACAAAAACCCATTGCCTAGCACCAAGCAGCGTCTTGCAGTTAGTCCAACAGTCAGGTTTCATTGCCCAAATCAACCAACTCAACTCCATCTCTCTCTCACATCAAACATGTCTGAGATGCGGGTCATGTTTGTGACCAAGGATCCGCTGAGAAGCTTTGTTCAATATGGGAGGAATGCTGACAATTTGCATTTGAGTGTGGGGGCTTTGTCACAAACCTATCAGCAATCAGATATGTGTGCTGCACCTGCAAATTCTGCGATAGGTTGGCGGGATCCAGGCTTTATTCATACTGCACTTCTTCATGAACTGGATTCTGGAGCAAGATACTTTTACAAGGTAAAATCTTCCTCCATCCTCCCTTTTTTCTGTATCCTTCCTCCTTTGGGTCTAGATATTACAAGAACCCTGAGGCATGTATGTGCATTTGTAATTTCTCCCAGTCTCCCATGCTCTTGGATGTTCAGGTTTCATGTATAAGCTCTTTGAGGGTTCAATCCACTTTGCTAAGCTTCAGTGCCTCTCTCTTGGTTTATTTCTCTCCCTCCTGTAATATGGAATTTTACTGTAATAGGAACTTGTGTCTCAGGGTTTCTTCGGGTCAACACTCTGGCAAAGGAAATTCTCCCTCAGTCTGTAGGCTCTGTGTTGTCAATAGCTGGCAGTACAGATCGCTGTAAGTGAATCCGAAATCGCTTAATCATTGGGGGGTTCAGCACTCTATGACTAACCAAATAAAAGAGCTATATTGGGATAGCTTTGGAGGGCTTAGAATCACAACCAATCCATGTTTTAGCTCAGAGGATAGTAGCTTTATGCTATGACTTAATTTGTTGCTCATAGAGCCATGAAACATTTGTAGGTCTCCTGGCAAATTATGAAACTGTGTGCCTGTAACTGGCAACACATCAAAGTTGTCTCCTACTGGTAGCTGACACAGGAACTAGCATATGCATGTGCACACTGGCAACTCTAATTGGTGATATGATCCTCCTTGATGGTGGGCTGGTAAGTTACTAACAAATGCACTGGATCTTTGCAGGTGGGAAGCATTGAAGGGGGCTGGAGTGAAACTTTCAGCTTCATAGCACCACTGGAAGAAGCAGAAGAGACAAATGCTTTCCTATTTGGAGACCTGGGAACATGGGTGCCATACACTACTTTCAATTGGGTTCAGCTGGAAAGCGTGAACACAATCAAATGGCTTCTTCGTGATCTTGAGAATCTTGGGAGTAAGCCCACTTTCATATCACATATTGGTGATATAAGTTATGCTCGAGGATATGCATGGATGTGGGATGCTTTTTTTGCGCAAATTGAGCCTGTAGCTGCTCGTGCCCCATATCATGTTTGCATTGGAAACCATGAATATGACTGGCCAGAACAACCCTGGAAACCTGAATGGGCCCCATATGGAACTGATGGGGGTGGTGAATGTGGAGTTCCATTTAGTCTAAGGTTTCATATGCCTGGTGACTCAAGTTTGGCCACTGGGACTGGATCACCAGCAACAAGGAATCTCTACTACTCACATGACGTTGGCAGTGTGCATTTTCTTTACTTCTCAACAGAGACAAATTTCATATCTGGTAGTGACCAATACAGTTTTATAGCCCAGGACTTGAAGAGTGTGAACAGGAGTAAAACTCCCTTTATTGTGTTTTTGGGGCACAGGCCAATGTATTCGACAGACAGCAATCTCATGGATGCTGCATTTACAAAGTCTTTGCGATCACACATTGAACCATTGTTGGTCGAGAACAGAGTGAATCTTGTGTTGTGGGGTCATGTTCACAAGTATGAGCGGACATGCCCAATCCAAAATTCATCCTGCATGGACTCAAATACACTTGATGGTGCATTGCCAATCCATATAGTGATAGGAATGGGTGGGCAAGATTGGCAGCCGATCGACCAACCCCGAGCCAACCATCCAACATTTCCAATCTTTCCACAACCCAGTTGGTCTCTGTTCCGGAGCTTTGAATTTGGGTACATCCGTCTCCATGCCACAAAGCAAGTAATGACAGTCTCGTATGTTGGGAACCATGATGGACAAGTTCATGATGTTGTGAAGATCCATTCCCACTTTGGGCACTTTAAACACATCAAGCTTTCAGAGAAGTATGGTATCCACATTCACAAAATTTGGTCTGCTTTGACTTCAATTTATGGTTTTGTTACCTTGTGTGCTGTCTCCGCATCTCTTGTGGTTGCTGCAGCCATTGTGATATCCATTAGGCTGTATTCAAAGAGGGACTCAGAGAGGTCTAGAGGTCCATGGCATATCTTGAGAACAGAGGAGATGACATAGGTAGGGTATAAAGAGATACATGTTTGTACTATGGAAATGTTTTGGATAAGTACAGCTGATACAAGTTAGGTGTTTAAACCTTTGTTGGATGTTACTTTTGGGAAACAAAAACGAGGAGGGTTTTTGAGTAAGTTTTGACAAGAAGCAAGCAGGGTGGTGTTAGATTTCAACCCTTGTACCGAACAGTTGTAAACTAGTTGTGTGTTATTATTCCTTTTGAGTATCTGCCACGAGAAATTTGGCAGGTCTACTTCAAAGAGTTAAGGTAAAGAGTGATTTGGTGGTGCTTCTTTTGTCAGTAACATAGGCACCAGTTGATGTTGTCCAATTGTTTAGTGTCTATTGAAATCGTTATCTGAAAGCATGTCTCATGCCAGTCCTTAATTGTGCAATATGAGCAACCAAACTCCAAGAGATGAATGGAGACTGCGATTTGGTGATCCTTTTGCAACATTGTTTGTTTACTACATACACATTGGAGCAGATCTCTAAATGTTTGTTTCTGATAGTTAATAACTCTTTGCAGAGTCAGGTTTTGCCACACACAAGCAAGTCTCAATGTCAGATTCCCACCCATGTGGCATATATTACAGGTTTTGATTGAAGCAGCTTCATTCATGGGCCAGTTTCAATATGAGATTTTCGCCCACTGTCACATTGGATTTAAGCATATGTTCATTGCTGGTTTTTTTTTCCTCTTGTTTGTCACTTACATATCATGAAAGATATTTTTCAACTACGTCATTCAAAACCAATATTTACATCAAGTGTATTAAGAGGAATTGAAGAAACCCAAACTCAACAGTGAAGCTTCAAGTATACAAAACTTCAAAGGTTTGAGTTGAAATAAAAAACAAAGGTAATTCAAAACATCCATAAGCTTATGTTTACGGGCAGAATTAGAATGTAACATAATGAGGCAGTGAAGCCTTGGCAGCTAATCAAATCAATCTGCTGCTAATTGAATAGTACATGTGTACATGACCCCCACCTTGGGTCCTGACTATGTTTCCAAATACCTGGAGAAACCTGTACATTTACAATCCAACAACCTGCATATCTACAATTCCAGTAGTATGTGTTTACCAAGGGTAAACGTGATGAACACCAATTCCAAATCAAATGCAAAAGAATCACAAATTCACTTACATAAACTGGTTGCACGACTATATTTTCGCACCATTTACGCTTCATCAGAGCAGGGTGCTTGTATTTTCAGGTGCACCTGTTTCTTCAGATTTTTCTATGCACTGTAACCTGCAGAGATGGGGGTCCAGAAACCTGGGCGACTGCTACAGGCCTGCTCTGCAGCTGAGGCCATTTTAGTGGCATCAAGACCAGCATTGCAAACATTTGCAAACGCTCGCATGTGCTTCATGCCGTACTGTGTGAGTGGTCCACAGTGTGACTCAAAGGTGTGCACCTGCATTCAGAATGTCCAAAAATTAGGAAGATAGACAAACATTCAGTCAGGATATGCACCACATGAAAATTAGGAAGACAAAGATTCAGTCAGGACATACACCACGTGGGAGGAGGTACTGCAAATGTAGCAGGAACAGAGGATTTGAAGACTAGGAATATCACATCGAGAACAAGCCATATGGTTTGACTCAGTTGAGACATTCAGAGCACAAAGACAGGGGACTAAACTGGATGAGCCCGAAACAGAACACTATCAAGATGGAGCCACTCATCTGTGGTACTAAATGACATCAAGCAGGACCTAGTTCATACAAGGGCTTTGGTCAACGTAAATATAGACAAACTCCAGCTCCCCCCCAAGTCCACACAAATGTGCAAGTGCAAACTCTGCTAAAAATTCTGTGTTACAATCTTACCATGCTCTTGAGGCAATCCCAGTCATCAACTAGAACTTGCCCAGCAGGACGTACAGCATTCAGTTTGGAAGCACCAACATCAGTGCCAAAGAGGAGATTGCCAATGAGTTCTACACTGCTGTCAAGGTGCATACGATGGGCCATTGTGTTCACCAACTCCTCCCCTGCTTTTGATTTCCTTGTTGATCCCTCTACAGCTTTATGGTACTGCAAAACACTCAAATCCAAGAAATTGCTTGAGGAAACTACACCATTTTGACCTGCTTCCGTTTTTTTGTTGAGATGACAAACCGAATAGCAAATCTGCTCCAGGAAATGTAAGATGGAAAGACCAATGGGACAATACTATACCTTGTGCCACAGATGAAGTAGATCCGCATCACGCTGATTCACAGCAGATTCCTTTCCTGCCATTAATGTGCTGGCCAAGTTCACTCCAGGCAGCACAGGCTTTGTCACATTCTCATTTGCAGGGTCAAATCCAAGATATCGCTCCATCTCCTCAACATCAATGTTTATGTCTCCATATTGCATCACATGTGACCCTGTCCTGTAAGTTTCATGGTTTGAAGTTCTTGCTTTCACCTGTATGCATATAGTTTATCAATATGAAAGGCACATACTACACTATGAGAGGAACACAACCCACAGTCACCAGAATGTTCTCCACTATCTGCAACTACTTCTTTCCTGTGCCAGAATGCAGAAGACAGCATCCCTGCTTTCCCCTTCCACTTGCATCCTGGAGAAGTGAAGTTCTACTTATTCCTCTGGAAAGAATTCAGAAGAAAGGGATGACAATTCATTATGATACAGGCATTCAAACATACACAGCAGGATGGAAGCGACTCACAATGACATACTGATCCTCAAGAGTTTCTTTTTTCAGGTTTTGAATCTCGCTGCAACCCACAAAATTATGCAAAAGACTTCAGAAGCATGCAAGATTTAATTACATCTCCCTACCCCCAAAGTCACAGTGTAGGCTACACAGAACATATAACCCATGAAACATTTGGTGCCTTCCTCAAGTCTCTTCATGTCTAAATAAGACAATTGACAGGAAACCAAATATAATGCATCTGGTCAAGCAACTAGCCAGATACTGGCATTGTGTGTAAAGCAGGTACTCACACATCTTCCATCCAGGCAACACTGTAGAGATCACCTAAGCAGGTGTAAAATTCTGGAGGAGGTGCTGGCCACATGCCTGGGCAGTATGTTCCCCAGCTGCTCTCCTGTGCATTTGAGGCAGTGGTGACATATATGTTCAGGCCCTCTGGCAAGAGTCCCTCGAAAATGCTTCCACTCTCACAAGCCTCTACGTATATCACCTGAGGCACACAGGCAAGAACATGTTTCAGATAAAAGGAATTTCAAATGAAGTTACATACCAGTTTTCAGAAGCACAACTTGCAATCTGGGTCACTGCTATAAAACTGTCCTGAACTTTTGAAAGAAGCTTTTACCAGTACTCGGTATGGTAAAACACCACCAAACATCCACACACTTTGACAACATGAAGTGGCTTGTTTCAAACAGGTATTTTGGTCTGTTCCAAAACTACTGCTTAACAAATAGGTTTCAATTTGCAGGCCAATTAGCTGGAAGGCAGAGATTGCTGCACTCCATCTTGTTTTGACTTACTTTGAAGTATGTACTCATGTGAACACCTATACTAGTTAACTATTCTTTAGCACATCATTGTAATTTCCTCCTAGGCAAAGGGTTTGGTAAAACTATGCCTAAGCAAATTCCTTGATGTACAGCACCGGTGCAAACCAGAGCTTCAGTAACTGGAACACAACCAGAACAAAAGTGCCTACCATCTCTTTGTATGTGCCAGATTCATGCTTCTTCTTCAGAGTCTCCACAAAGTCAAC
>Ga0116231_10000460_pt1 | contig 70309 bp, 43 predicted proteins | sample S1TSphgellanicum_2_FD_89695 | JGI IMG/M metagenome (GOLD analysis project Ga0116231, IMG submission 89695) | Host-associated microbial communities from peat moss isolated from Minnesota, USA - S1T2_Fd - Sphagnum magellanicum MG | ecosystem: Host-associated > Plants > Peat moss > Unclassified...
AATTAAATTAATGGGAGTGTTTTCCAATATTAGTGTTACATGTCGTAGTGTAATGTCACCTACTCCATGAGTGGGAGTGTAGAAATAAATCTAGGTTGGCAAAGAACTTGGATGTAAAAAGCAAAGTAGTGTTATATGCGTGGAGATAAGGATGCACAGGTAGGCTGTAAAAAACAAAGAGATGTTATCTTGCATGGGATTCGTAGGATACATTACAGTTAGCCAAAAAATAAACTTGGAAAATGCAACATTGATAAACAATTGTTAATACATTAACTACTCACTAGTTTGAGCATGAATATTAGAAACATCCTTTTGCCAGGGAATGCATCTTTCTACCCATGATTATGGATGGAGGTTGTATTGTGTTGTTGAAGCATTATGTAAATAGTCATTGTTACAAAACGTTTGAATGTTGTTCTGTTTGTTTTTCTATTGTTTTCTTCACCAATATTTTGTGTGATGTTGGAGAAGAGTGTGGCTTTTTTTTGTCTTGTCTCTTGCTGACATAGAAGTTTGAACTCTGCCCATTTTTTATTTAAAATTTTGATCTGAATGAATAATAACCTTTAGTTGTGTAAATGCAAGTTTTTTGGGGTGTTATTTCCTTGAACTAATTAAAATTGATGCCAAGTTTGAGATTATGGGAACTACTACTTTGAAATTGTGTTGGGTATTAGGTTGACATAACCTTTTGCAAAGATTATATAATGCATGAACCTAGCTTTCACATTGGAGTATTTTTTGTTAAGAGAATAACCAAATACCATATTAGTATTGTGACATGCCTAATATTGATAATGCTAATGGGTGGACTACAATGTACAACATAAAAGAATATATCTACCTCAAGATGAATTGGTCCACTTCAAACTATCAGATCGGGTATCTTTACAGGGCACATGATAGAAAAATGGAACATTTTTATGAAAGATCAAATAAAAAGAACTTGCATGTTCTTTCTCGAGGCTAAAAAAGGTGTGATGGAGTTGGACAAGGATAGCTGCTGGCCTATATGGGCTCACAACTCCTATCCTTGGCTATGGACACATGAAATTATGCAACTCAAATTTCAAGATAGTTGGATAGTTTTCCTCACAAGTTTTGTGGCATGTAAACATCACTTGTCCATGTTTTACCAAACTATCAAATCAAATTGGAGCTTCGTGGTGTTGGAGGTAATGGTGGAAAGGAACATAATTTTGTATTTTTTAATCCTTGGGTCTTGTTGGTATTTAGGTGTGGACATCACTACTATTGTATTTGCTCTGAATTTTGGATTCAATTGAAATCAACAATTCTGACAATTTCATCAAACAAACATACATGGCAAGTGGAATAAGCTTTTGTTTATGCCTACTGCATATGCCCAGGCCCTGATTCCACCAACATCATCCCATGTTACAATTTACTGGGTTCCTCATGAACCCGTTGTACAATAAATTATCACAAGAATTTTGCCATTGTTGTAATGAGACTTGATAGATCAATAGGGTCTAACAGATTTCAATTAATTCAAATAAATAATGTCCATGTAGTTACATCGTAAGTGATAAACCCACACAACACACAAGGACTTCATGGTTCTTCTCAAATGTTTAGGAAAAGCTATTACATAACAATAGTCCCCACAATGTTCATAATTCCTAATTGATTCAAAGGTCATAGTAAAGACTTGACAAAAAAAATGAGCTCCTAGGATTTCTAGGAATATATAGGATGTACAAGTAATTATTATTCCTAGATGCAAATGGGAGAGCATACTCTTGATCACTTTAACTTCCATTTTCTTATTGACTAAGAATTTAATGACACTTTACTATTACAAGCTACTTGATATTGACCTTGTTTGCCCTAAGTAACTAGGATTAGAGAGCAAAAATATTAGTTTCAAACTAAAGAGGAGTTTTGGTAGACTTTCAAAGCTACCATGAAAATTTGTACACAACAATACTAAATTAAACCTCAATGCATATTTATGAAAGGTTGTAATGATCACAAGAGTACAAATTGTCCAACTTTGACAACTTTCTGCCATAAAAAAACATAGATTTAACACAATTCAATAATCAACATCTCCAATGCATTTGAAAAGTAATTTATTACAGGTTGCTTCCCCATATAGAGGTGCTTTACACTAGGCTAAAACCCTTCACAACATGGTTTTACACCACAAACTAAGGGTTTTGTGGACTTATGCTCGGTAAAACTCTTTATAACATCATTTTACATCATGCCCTTAAGGCACTCTGGACCTTGGGCTCCATCTTCAATTCACATTAATGTAAAGCCCTACTATAAAAGATTTATGGGCTCTAACAAACTGCTAGGGTTTTGGGCTTACGGTTGGTATGGCTCATTCGAGCATACCTATAGACCATGGCCCATTAAACCTAGACTTCTGCTAGGTGAAGCTTCATACAATACAACCTTACACCCTACCTTGAAGGTGCTTTAGACCTTGGACTCTGCCTTTAATTCACATGATGTAAGGCCCTACTATTAAGGTTTTACCCTTTATAAAACCCTAACATAATAAATAGGGTTTTGGATTTTGATAGGTTGTGAAACTTAATGACACTAAACCTTCCAAACGTGCATTTATCCAACCAAATTAGTACAAAATTTACAAATATGGAAATACTAAAGTGGAGGTTTATTATAAATTTTAATTTATTATGCATTTTTCTTATCCTTTGATTTGTGGAATTTAATATAATCTAAGTTACATAATTGTTCAAATGTCTTGTGATAATCATAGAATTGTACATGTCTTAATCTTCTTGTTTGTTTTTTCCTATTATGATGATGTTTTCACATCACTATGTATTATTTAAAACATCTATTTATTAATGAAGGTTTTTTGTGACGTTGAGATCTCCCAAATGACAATTCTCTTTACTATACTCACAATACCATTAGAAAGCTCTTGATAAGCAAAGGTGCCTTAAGGTGGTTTTGTAATGTTTAGACCAATGTTGGGTGGATATTCAAAAGTTTGAATAATATTTATCAATTTCAGTTTTGGGTATGCATACCTTATTTTAGTTCGAATCTTGATTATAATATTCATTGATATAACATGATTTTGGACCAACCTTACTATAGGATTTGGATGAAAGTTTGAATTTTAATAATCGTCAATTTTATAAATGTTTGTAAACCTTGCTTTGATATGATTTTTATTCCATCAAGGTTTCAAGTTTTTTTAGTTAAGGTTATGGCTTATGGCGTTTGGATTAGGGCTTACGGTGTTTTGTATATCTTCTTGTTTTGTTTTCAATTGTAATGCGCTGTCATCATTGATTTCTCCAGCATGTCTCCATCATCATTTTTTTTGACCCATCACCATCATTATTTTCCCCAACACATCATCATCATCGTCATTTTTTCCAATGGATCGTCAATGTGCTTTGTTTTTTCACCTTTGGTGGTTGTCATCATCATCATCATATTTGTTCTTACCAATGTGGTGGTGGTTGTTAGTAATTAGTAACCGTAGCGTATTTCACCACTATGGTTATTGATAGCGTGTAACACCACCATCGACAATCAACAATCATTGCCATAAGTAAGTTTTTTACTTTGTTGTAGTTTTTTTTTGGTTTTTTTCATTTTCATTTCATGTTGCATTATTGTGTTCCATTTCACCTTTGTTTTGTGCGATTCCTTTTCTGACCATTGTTACAACCTCAATTGAGGTCATTGTTGTTGCTTGTTTGAGGTCATCATTATTATTGGTATTGTTGCCTCTTCAAGGTTATCATTGCTTGCTTGTGGCATTGCTTGCTTTTGGTTATTGCTTATTCATGGTCTTCGCTTACTTGTGGCTACTAGTTGCTCATGGTTGTTGCCTTTCACTTTGTGGCTACTATTGCCACTACCTTTCATTCAAGTGGTTCTAGTTGTTGTTGCTAGTACTTTTCATTTGTGACTATTATCATTTTATTCTTTTGGTTATCGCTAACTTCTTTTCATGGCAATCATTATTTTTGACAAATCACCATTGTTATTTTTCATTCATTCCATTGTTGTGGATTGTCATTGTCATCACACACATTTGTTTTCAACATGGTGCTAATCTTGGGGTGCAAACAAGGTAAAGTAAATGGCTCATTACTCCTTGTCAAAAAATTTACATGTAGCCATGAAAAAGTTTTAATGTATTGAAAGTATATTTTTTTGGTACAATAATTAACATGATGATAATCTTTCAGTTTATGAATTTAAAATGTTGAAAAAACCCATCTTGAAAATATAATTAAGTAGAATTTTTAAAAATATTTCTACTTGCACAAAATGTCTGATCTTACAAAATGGGTTACATGTAAATGAAATATTGATTTTTAAAAAAAAATCAACTTAATGGAGCCTTAAAAAATACTTATGTATTATCAAATTATAAATGTGTATAATCATAATATATCAAATTTTTAATATGAAGTAGGTTTGAACACCATTTTGACCTAGTTAGTTTCAAACATACTTTCAATCTACTTTTATGATACCAAAGTTGTTGAAACCTTGTATCCAATTTCCCATAAACTAAATGTAGGGCCCTATGGTTTTATATTTATACTTCAAAATATTTTGAATCTACTTTCTTGTGTCCATACCAAAAATTATTCCATTTTTTAATTGGATTTTGGGCAAAAAACATTTTGTCTACTTTACCTTGTCGACACACCCTTGATGGTGGTTGTTAACAATTAGTAATCATAATTTCCCTTTTCATCCAAATGTGGCAAGTTTTTATTAGGGCGTTACACCACCATTAGTCATACTTTAGGTAATTTTTTTTTTAAACCATTTTTTGGGGATTTTTTTGGTTGCATTTTTACAGCTTCATCCTTCCCATTGTCTCTTTTTATAAGAAACATTGGAGTTCCAAAATGTTATTTCCATTTGCTATGGATGGTAACAAGTTACACATTTGTCTTTTAAAGTGTCAACATTCTAGAGTTGTGTTGTTGTTAAAGTCATTAAAGATACATTTCTCCCTATTATGAAACTTTGTGTTTTAAACCAAAATCAAGGCTATTGGTTCTTGTTAGATGCATTTTTTCTTGCCTTCAACTTATGCATTCATGTGAAAGTTAATGTGTTTAGGATTCAAGCTTTATAATATCTATTAATGCATTGGGATTTTGATTTAAAATTGTAAGAATTCAAGTTGAGGATGATGAGACCAGCCATCAATATTCTAACATTTTTTTGGGCATTTGCATTAGCTTATAATTATGTTAAAGCCCATACCATGTTAGTTATCATGTTTGATCTTCATTTCAAGAACATGAAGATTCTACTAGACTTTATAGGCGATATAATTGCCTTGTAAATTGTGGTAAAATATGACATTAATATCTTGTGTCTTCTTTTATTATAATTTTTCTTTCATTTGAACCTTGTGAGGGCATTAACATAACCACTAACAATTGATGATGATGATTTGTTTTTTGGGCAAGTTGTATCAAATGATGATGCAATCATGTCCACTTTAAAAAATGAACTATAATTATTTCAATAGTTGTTTATGCAACCAATAAAAATTGAAAACCCACTAGTTTGGTGGGCAAGTCATGCTTTGCAATTTCCAAATGTTTTATTCTTGGTTCATTAAGTCCTTGGAATTGTGAGATCATAAATTGAAATTAAATGGAATTTAAAAGTTGCAAATGTCATCACTAATTTGAGATGGTCTAGGCTTGGCATTAAAAATCTAAACCAACTCATTTTCATCATCAAGAATTGGTCCAATGATGCACATGATGAGTGTGATGGACCTTTGAAGCCAAAATACATGGTTGATTTTTTAACATTTGAAGCTAGCTTCATTGAAAAACACAAGAAAATGTTGGAGCAACATGATTTGTTTGAAGAAACTTCAAACAAAGTTTGAATGTGATTACAATCTAGATTTTAGGTTCTAGTTATTTCTTTTTAGTTTAACTATGTCCAATGTTTGTTATTACATTTTGCTTTCAAAATTTGTGTGGGTGATTTGAAATTGTTATTTTCTTAGTGTTTGCAAGTTGGTTGAAACTATGTTATTATGGTGGAGTTGAAGACTTGCATGCCATAACAACATAAGTTAGAATTCAATTTGGGTTGGGACATAAGTTTTAAATTGTTTTTCAAGTTTTTCAAGGTCAAATATGCCCAAAAGCCCAAATTTGAAAAAAAATGTTGCACGTGTGAACAAGGAGTAGACATATGTATAAATTGGTAGGGAAAATTTCACATGTGAACAAGGAATAAAAATATGTATCATTCAAGAATGAAACTTTCACATCAATAGACTTCATGATTTTTAAATTTAAACAAATGCAATATTTGTATTTAATGTGTTTTCAATTGTAATTGCAATGAATATAGTTTTTTTTTTACAAGCAAAGCCCTAACCCTAAACCCTAAGTACTACTCGAACTAGCCCCTTGTTAAAAAAAACCTTATTATTCGAAAACCTCCACTATTTGAAAAATGAACATTATTTTTAACCGAAGGTTTTGAAATATATATATATATTTAAAAATCAGAACCTTATCCAAAGGTTTTAGAATTTTTAAAAAAATATTCAAAACCATATCTTAATTTTTTTCCAAAATCATTTAATAATAAGGAATTGACCTTAATTTTTTTCCAAAAAAAAAAAACTGGACAACCTAGTTTAAACTTATGATGTAAGAATTATTGAATATTGAACAAATTTTCTATTAAAAATTGAAAAATTGAAAAATCAAAATATTAAGAAAATTTAATAACATTTTTCATATTTTTAGTAAGCCTTTTGCGAATGGGGTTTTATGGAGGTGGTTTCATAATTTTTAAACCTAAAGTGCAAAGATATTAAGTTTTGGAATAATTTTTGTTATTAAAAATTCAGCTTAATTATAGGAAAATGATTTTAAAAGGATAAATTAATTGGGCAACAAGTTTCCAGTTGAGCCAACGACACATGCCACATTAATCTATGCTGAAAAATATGCATATATCATAAAAGTGTTGTCATTTTATTCAATTGATTATAAATTGGGTAATAGTAAGAATTTGGTGGTCTTAATACAACCTTGGTTATATCATAAACCCCATAATAGACAAAACCTGTCGCAACCCCACTTTGAAGGAAGTGTGAGGTCGCCACTCACATTCTCGAAAATGGGACTTGGGAGTCCTTCGGGACTCCCGAAAACTCAGAACAGGATTGTAGGGGTCAAAACACCTCGCATCGAGGTGTTCTTTATACTGTTGGAAAGGTCTTGAAGTGTAAATGTCCGAAATGGCCTTGCATGAGCCATTTGGACATCTGCAACACAAGTTACGGTTGAAAGAAGGGCCGAGAGTCAAACTGACAGTTTGACTCTCGACCACTAAAAGTCGAGAATCGACCTGATCCCGCTGTGTGCAGGTGGAGTGCGACACATCGTTGAAAAGCTCTCAGGGAGGGCTACAAGTTTGCTTCAGACCTCGTCCCAATCAGAGGTTGGAACGAGAAGTTATGAACGCCCAAAGTCTCGGGAGTCCAAACCGGGACAATTTTGGGACTCCATTTTGGGAGTCCTGGGAAAAAGTGCCATTTGGATGCAAGTGCGGCGGTGAGACGCAAAGAATACTATATGGGGGAAAGTGGTGGCTTCTCTCAAGTTCGGGCCGTGGTGAATCAAGTGAGTCCAAAGTTACCTGTGGCTTGTCCTAGCACTAAGGGTGCTCCAGAAGGCAAACTAACCAACTTGTTGGTTGGTTTGATGCAAGTTCGAGTGAGTGAATAGCTTGTCCCTCTTCTTAGTCAATCTCGAAACTTTAGCATGCCCCTTTACCCCTTTTAGTGCTAAGAGTTGCGAGCGTGCCCCGAATCCTTCCCAATTCCGCAACTTGAGTAACTTAGTCCCAGCTTAGGATTAACCAAGGACTTGGGAGCGCGTCAAAACCTAAATTAATCAAGGGAGGTAAAATTTACATCAATTGTGCATAAAACCCATAATATCCATAATTCACGTGACCAAAATCCCAAAATCAATTAAAGGAAGTAGTTAATTTACACTTGGTAATGCCTTTGAACAAGGGTGTAACCAAAATGCGAACACCACCTTAACCATTGCTTTATGTGATACCATTATTTTGGTACTATCCTTGACCTAACCTTATTTCATATCACCTTCAACCTTAGGCTTTATTGAATTGCGGTGGTGCTAACTAACATTTTGGTTGAGCCCTTGTCTAAGGGCTTAATGAGCATAAAACAACCATTTCCTTTGATCAATTTGTATAGAGAAACATTTCAAAATGAAATGTTTATCTTTAACCCTTAATTGACGTTTGATTAAACCGGTGCCAAGTGATAGGTAGGAGTTGCAACCATATAACCTCCCAATAATTGGAATTTTGTGAGATTTTTGGTACTAAAAATGCATAATTTGGGCGAGAAATGATAAATCCCCATCATTGAAAATGAAATTTTATGAAATACATGTAGCTTTCAAATTTTGATTTTTTTGAGTACTTGATTTAATTTAGCCATCATAGTTCAATGATCCTAAAACTTTTTATAGTAGAATGGAAGGTGGAAAAAAAAATTCAACATTTAAACTTAAGATGAACTAGAAATGAATGATAAAAGTTGCACATACAATGGTCATTTAGGGAGGAGAACAACCATGAGTGACCACTTAAGTGCTTAAGGTAGGCCAAATCCAAGAAGAGGGCTCCGTTGTTTTTGGTGTCGAAACAAAATTTGAACTTGTCCTGTTGGTGCATCTAGTGCACTAAAAAATCGTTAAAAATATTAGAATTGAGAAAGTTATGGCCCCCCAAAGTAAAGGGGGTCAAGAACTTAATCAAGAACTTAAAAAAACAAACCACTGAACACTACAAAACCTAAACCCAATCACCCAAAAAATTCCTTTTATGCTGCTCTATTACATTTAGAGTTCCAAGATGATTTGTAAAACTGAAGATGACACTCCTATAGCACTTTGAATCATTTAAAATGAATGAGAAATGAGAAAGTTAGAATCTTTGAAAGTAGAAGGGGTCCAGAGAGAAGAAAAAAAAAGAAAAAAATGCATTTTGTGAGTGGGAAAGCTTTTTTTTTTTCCTTGCTATTTTTTCATTGCTCCTTTTTCATTTGCACTTCAAAGACGATTTCTAAAGCGTGAGGTAGCACTCCCATAACATTTTAAATCACTCAAAATGAAGCACAGATGATGAAGATCTAAGGAAGTGATCGGTGATAGGGTAGTGATCAGTGATGAGCAAGCAAGATATTTTTACTGTTTTTAGGGCATGTTGTTAGGGCATGTTGTTGAGGCCCAGTGCTTCCCAGAACCCTGCCAACTTCACTTTCAAAACTGAGCTTTTCACTGCATGGTCAGATAGCAAAACGTGATGATGTGCTTGAAGAAGATATTTCTCCATTTTCAAGCTCAAATTTTTTATATAAATAAGCTTGAGAGACGAATGACACATCAGAGGGGGGGGGGGAAGACAGAACAAGGAAGGTGTCCCTTTTGACGTGGGATAGTATAGAAAGGTGTCCCGTTTGACCAGGGTTACGATAGGAAGGTGTCCCAGTATAACACACAGGCGTCAGTTATGACCTGGGATAGTATAGGTAGGAGTACTACTAGGGAGGACGATTAAAGGGTTTTTTCAATACAATCCTCATAAACCATGGTTAATTTCGTATGTCCCTAATTATGTCCCAAGAATCCAAATTGTGTCTTATTGAACTTCAATACATGTGTCAAACAAACTCAATTCCTCCCCTGGTTATGTCCTAATTCCTCACAACATTCTTTACAACCATAATCAATTCAAATTAGCCCTAATATAGCTAACACTATGAATGCTTAATGAACCTCCTTCCATCCAAAAAAGCCCTAAATCAGCCCTAATCAACTTGATTTGTTTCTGGGTCCAATTTTTTACATTTCAAACCAAAAGTTCAGAGTCAGTGATTTTTTTTCTACCAAACAAATTAGAAAAGTTTCGTATTTCCAGTCTAAATTTGACTAGTTTTTTTTTCTATTTATATATATATATTTAAAAATCTCCAATTTTTTTTATCACAAAAATTGGAAAAGAAAAGAAAAAAGAATCCAATTTTACATTTCAAACCAAAAGTGCTTCTCAAAAAGAAAGAGTCACCCAAAATTGCATAAAATGCTCTTATTTGGTTGATTCATTTTCGGTAGGGCAATAATTGTTTACCTACGCCAGTTTTGCTCTTGTTCACACGTTCAACTAAGTGTTCACACATAGTGTTGTTTTAATTGTTTGGGTTTTGTTTATCCCCCAATTTTGTAGTTTCGAAGAATTTAGAATTTTTTTTCGAATTTACACTAAAAAAAAAATTCCCAATTTTCTATTGTCACCACAGTGCGAAAATTCGCCAAATTGGGGGGGAAAAAAAAAAAAAAAATCGCTTTTCAGAAGCACATATTTAGAAATTAAACAAAATGGTTCCCTTGACTTGAAAACAAATATCCATTTTCACACTCAGAAAGGAATCGGTAAAAAAATAGTTCGGTCATGGGTCCTGATCGGAAATTGGGGTTCGGTCCCACATCCCTTGTATGGAGCCCGTATATCTGAAACTGACCAACCCACGCGCAGCATTCTAATCTCCATTTGTTCGCTTTCTAGCTCAGCGCTCCCACAACGTTATCCTGGCTATGGACTACGCTCTCTCCTCTCTCGCGTCTCTCTTCTGCGTCTCTCCAGTTGCTGTTGCTGTTTGTGCTGCGGAGGAGGAGGAGAAGGGTGTTGTTGCTGCCTCTGTCTTTCTTCTCCCTTTCACCATCGCTACCACAATTCCGACGTCCACAGAAGAGTTTTTTCAACTAAGGCGCGGATTTTGGTACTGCATTTTCGCTCCTCCTTCCAAATTCGGTGCTTATCTTTTCACTCGGACGACGGAACTACTTTCGTGTATGTATACATAAGTTCTCCTTCGTGTGTGTGAGCGTGTTTTTTCCATTTTTTTCCTTTCTTTCAATTTTCCTTTTTCTGGATTTCCTCGAGTAGCGTCAGTCAGGATGGGAGTAGCTGACTGAGATGGTCCGAGACTATCGACACTATAACGGGATTTAGACGAGGGAGAGAAGAAGTAGAAGAACGAAGAAGAAGAAGAAGAAGAAGGAGAAGAAGTCGAGGCGGTTGATGACACCGAGTATTGGTGACGACCATCTGACGCAGTTGTATTGATGGCATTCGAAGTCTCTTTGACAAGAGGTGCTCTCAATCGATTGGAGACTGGATCGTCTGTTTCTTCCAAGAGTAGTGTCTCTTGTAGTGCAAGAACAGCGGCGTCGGCGGCGCCCTTCTTCTCGCGACTGGAGTCAAGAGTAACAATGCGGTGTCTTAGCACCTCTGTAGCCAATTATTGGGAATGTAGCACTTCTCGACAACAGTGCCCTCCTCCTCAGGTCCACCACTTCTGCGGCGGTCCTCAGCTCGACTCTCCTTTCTCAAGTTCATCATCTCGGATTTCACTAGGTAAAAAAAAGGCGTCGAAATGCTTGTTGGAATGGGAGGCAAAGAACACGGCCAGAACAGGTGCAACCAGTCTATCTTGTCAGCGGAAGCTCGCTCACGCCGCCAGGGAGGAGACTCATGGAACAAGTTGTGCAATCATGGCAGCAGCTGCTGGTACTCTTGCTCCTCCTGTTCGAGAGGATTCATATGCAGATGAGCAAGATTTCATCAAAGCTGGAGGAGAGGAGCTTGACCTTGTGCAACTGCAAGCTTCTAAAACTATGGAGCAGCCCAAAATTGCTGAAAAGGTATGTATGTATGTGTTAGGGTCGAGTTCACCATCCTAACAGCATGTGTGTCCTAGTAATTTTTCTTGCTCTGTTGATGTGCAGCAACATATAGATGACATGTCCAGAGGAATTCCCTGTCCCCCTTCTTTTGACCCTTTTGTGGATCTGTAGCAAACAGAACATAGCTTTGTTTCACAGCTGTAGCACTGGCAGATGTTTTGACGTTGGGAGGTGGATCTGCCATACAGCTTCATCATGGGTGCTGTTGAATTCAAAAAGCTTGTTTCATTTGCCCTCTCTCCTCCAACTGATTTGTGCAGTTACAACCACTTGGAGATGGGACTTTGGATCTAGTGGTGATTGGCTGTGGTCCAGCAGGAATATCACTGGCAGCAGAAGCAGCCAAGCAAGGTCTCAATGTGGGTCTGGTTGGTCCAGACACACCTTTTGTGAACAATTATGGTGTGTGGGAGGATGAATTTGCAGGTATGTTTCATCATGATGATGATGACGGTATCCAAGTAAATGGTTGCTTTTCACAGTGCTAGCCAAGAGGCAGTGTGTGGAAGACTGTGGGGAGTTGCATCTTCTGGGCCACCAAGTATGAAGTTTGTTTGAAGATTGCTAATATCCTACTTCTCTCTACAACTAGCTGGTACGGCTTGGACCTAATGTGCTGTTTTTGTATTGCTTTTCAGCTCTGGGGCTGGAGAACTGCATAGAGCAGACCTGGAGAGACTCATGCATGTATCTTGATGGTGACACTCCACTGACAATTGGGCGTGCGTATGGTCGTGTAAGTCGGCACCTGCTCAGAGAAGAGTTGCTTAGAAGGTGATTCTTTCACTCTCCTTGCAAACAAACCAAGCAGTCCATGACATTTTCACAGTACTCCCACCAGTCCCCAGAATTTTCTTACTGTAGGTACCATTCTGTGAAGTGAGTGGAGATATTTGATAATCTTTCTGGTAACATCATTGTCAGAAGATATTTACTGTATTTTCCCAGACAATCAATTTTTTGACAATCACGACAACAATGTGAATGTCATTGATCAGGGAGGCAGCTGATTCCTTGTTCACTAGAGTTCTAGTGCCCAATAACATGGGATGCTTGGTGATTTCTGGCTTTACATGTAACCCTACCCCTCATATCCAGTGGGTTTTTACAGGTGTGCAGAGGCAGGGGTTGGATATCTTGATTCAGAGGTGGAAAGGATTTTGGAGACTGATGAGAATAGAAGCACTGTCATCTGTGCAAATGAAAGGAGGATTGATTGCAGGTAAATGCAAAGAGTATATTCTCATTTATCTCCAGAGGTCTCATTTTTATGAACTGGGTATCTGTCCACCAAGGTCCTCCAAATATGTTTCATTTGCAAGATGTAGGCATTCATACTGTGATATTTGCTGTGTTCAGGCTTGTTGCAGTTGCCTCTGGGGCTGCTGCTGGCAGATTTTTGAAGTATGAGCCAGGTGGTCCAGGTGTCAGTGTGCAGACGGCTTATGGGGTTGAAGTGGAGGTATGAGCTTTTTGTCAATTCAGCAGATAAAATATTACATGCCTTGAAATTTTTTAACTAAGACCATTCATTTTTGCTTGCAAGAAATGAGTCAGTATTATCACAATGCAGAAGTCAACGTGCAGAGATGGCAACTGCACTTGCACTGGAGTTCTTGTCCTGTCTACAAGGTCTTGCATGGAGTTTTCTTGATAAAGCAACAACAAATATGAAAGTTTCAGATTTATTAGTATCTGAACTAGTGGTGAATGCAATGTTTTACAAATATTCTGTTGCTGATATTTCTGTACAGAGTTGCCATAGGAAGATTGCTAGTGGTGTTCCTAATTGCCAGTGGTTTAAAGTGAAGTGACACTTTGACATCTTGCAGGTTGATCACTACCCATATGATGCTGAACTCATGATATTCATGGACTATCGGGATTACAACATTCAAGATACAAAGAAGAGTGCCTTTGAAGGAATTCCTACTTTCTTATATGCAATGCCCTTGTCTCCAACTCGTGTTTTCTTTGAGGTACACCTAACCTGCCTAATTCAAACCAGCTTTCATGGTGATGATGGAAATCATTGCCCTGTATATGTCATTGCTGTACTCAGATGGAATCACTGTTTAATACTGTTCTCTCAGGAGACATGTCTGGCTGCACGGCCAGCTTTGCCTTTCAGCTTGCTCCGAGAGAGGCTAGAAGCACGTCTGGAGAAGATGGGGATCAAAGTGATACACATGCATGAGGAGGTGAGCTCAGTGCAGTCTTCAAGCCATTTTGTTTTGGAAGAATAGGGGCAAGGTCCAGTGAAGTAGAGCCTCCAGTAAATGATATTAAGGGCAACTGTGCAGAAAAAAAAGAGAACTGGATCTTCAGAGGGGGTTGCTGAACTGTAATAAACTCATAAAGTCCCTTGGCGGAAATAAATACACTCATCCAGATCATGTAATGATTTACACTTGATATATTTCTTTGCAGGAGTGGTCATACATTCCAGTGGGTGGTACCCTTCCAGATACAACACAGCAACACTTGGGATTTGGTGCAGCTGCTAGCATGGTTCATCCTGCAACTGGTAAGATACACATGTAATTTAAGCTTTGCTTTCTTTGTCTGTCGACAAGTGTCCTTTCAATATTTTAAAGCTGTATCTGCTGGTGGACCCACTTATGCATGTGCACTCTGAAATGGAAATCCAGAGAAACCCAATGTCATGTTTTTGGTGTTAAATTGCAAGCAGAGTAATGAAAGAAATCTTACTGCAGGGTACTCAGTTGTTCGCTCTTTATCAGAGGCACCACTGTATGCTGCAGCAATTGCAGGTGCACTCGGATCTACAAAGGGTGCTTCCAGCTCTCATGGTACTGGAAAGAATTCAAGAGCTGCTGCCTCGGAAGGTCTGCAGAATCTATTCCTGATTTTCCTGGCAGACTTCTATGCTTATTTCAGATATCCTTACACTTGCTTGGCTTGTTGCAGAACATATTAACACCTTTGCAATTTTGAAAAGTGTTTTTCCTCAGCTTGTTGAGATTTACTGAATGCTTGTCAAATTTGCAGCATGGAATGCTCTTTGGCCAAGGGAGAGGAAGCGCCAACGTGCATTCTTCTTGTTTGGGCTTGAGTTGATACTACAGTTAGACACTGCTGGTGTTCGTGATTTCTTTTGTACTTTCTTCCAACTACCCGAATGGTAATCTTTCTCAACTTATTCACCAATCTTCCAGGATATGCTAGAATTGTGGATATTTACTGACATCTTTCTTACCTTTCCAGGCTGTGGAAGGGTTTTCTTGGCTCAAAGCTCTCCTCTCTGGAGCTTATCTGGTTTGCTCTTGCTACATTCATGGTTGCTCCAAATAGCTTGCGCTATCGTTTGGTGAGGCACTTAATGGTTGACCCAAGTGGAGCCAGCTTACTGCGAACTTACACTGGACTAGGTGCAGAAAGCTCCAGGAGGTTGGAGCTCAACCCAGTTGGTAACCAGGTGGCCTCTTAAAACAGCAAACAGTAGGAATTGTATTCTCAAATGGTTGTGAAGACTGTTCTACTCAGCAATGTTCACATGTGGAGAGTTAGGGTGGTGGGAAATTTTATTAGATGTCAAGGGGTGCACCTGACAATCTGGGCAACTTCTTGGTATAATGTTTAGATGCCACCGTTTGGGACAGGAGTAACTCTGGTAATATAGTTTGCCTTCAGAGGCTTTTGCTCTGAATCTGTGTCACTGTCAATGAAATTGCAATCAGTACACATGTGGGTTTTCTCACATAGCATCCAATTACCTGAATTGACTACTAATATTTCCTTCAACCCATGGTCCAAATTCCTGACCTAAAAAATTTCCAAAGTGTATTTTTGAGAGAAACTGAAGACCTGTACAGTGGAAACTATTTTCCAATTTCATAGAAGTGTGAGAAGTGAGTTCTGTGAAAGCATTGGACTTAGTAACAGACCAAGTATACTGCTTGAGAAATACCCTATTTAACTACCCTATCTTCTTGTCAGATTTGGTGAAAATTTGTTTCAAAATTGGATGAAGAGAATTCTCAAAAATCTCATGAAAATTTTGCTGAATTGTATAAAACTTTGTAATTCACATAGATGAATATTCTGAAAATTTCAAATTGGAGCACTGGAAATGTCAAAATTGGTCCATGTAGCTTAATCACATTGTGCGTAACAACCTCGGAGAGAATTCTTAGTGTGTTTGCAGGGCAGATTACATTTAGTATTCAACATTACAAAAAGAGCCCTAGGGTGAAGGGTGTGAGATTGTCGGATCCCTGGGCGCAGGATGTAAGCCAATAAGATCTTTGGAAGGGGATTTTTTTTAATAAAAAACATTGATTACCTCGGTTGTTACGCAGTGTAAGGCCCTGCTGTCAGGGAATTATTGCATCGACCTCGGGCTCCGCCCTCGGTGCTCACACAGTAATTCCCTGATAGTAGGGCCTTACCCTATACAAAAAAGTTTGAAGCAATGCAAGAAACTCACAATACAAATTGCCTAACCTCTTGCAACCTTGCACATGCATAGAGCATCATTACTTCTGAGGTATGACTCACATTTTATAAGAGGATAAATGAGTCTTTACAATTAAAATTTATTGAAGACACACGAAAATCTAGTCCAGATTTTGGATTATAGTGCCGGTGTGGAATAATCTCCAGATATCTAACGGAACTGTTAAAATGAAGGAAAAGTAATGGATAGGAGACCTAGATAGAATACCAGAGTCCAAATATTTGAGAACCTATGTGTCAAACCCCTAAAACTCTAACTTCAAGTGTTGAAATGGCCTCATAACCTAAGAATAATTGATTTCAACTCACCATCCCATATAATAGCAAGCTATTTAGGCCCACGCACCCTATGAATTTACCATAATGGTTTCACAAATTTGGAGATGTGAATTTTGTGGTTCTATTAAGGTGAGTGAAGTGTAAAATTGAAATTTCAGTACACACATATTTGAAAGTGCATCCCTTAAACAGTAAAGTAAGTTCCAAACTGTGTTTCTGAATGGGGCCCTGCTGTGTATGTCCTCCTTTCTTAGGGAGATGAACAAAGTTGAACACAAAAAGCACTACCAAAATATACCATAAAGTGATGGTCTGATGGTAGGACCTGTTAACAATGGACAGCAAGATCACTTTCATCACTATGACTCTCCACATCATATGTATGAAAGTGATCAGACTGTGAATCATTCCTCATAAATATCCACACTAAAAGAAAAGTATCATGGCTCCATGACAACTTTGCTCATTCTAAAGCACTTTGAGAAAATTCCGAGTAACCCTACCTTATATTCATGAATATCCCTTGTAGAAAAGAACAGGGATATTAGGTGTACTCAATAAGAGTAAAAGGGAAAGTATCATTATCTATGTAAGAAACCTCTCTCTTATGTGGTAGGTGTAAGAACCCTCCTCCCATGCCTTGTGATCTACTCATGTTTAGGTTATGGTAACTTTTAGCCTTGTAGCATTGTGCTTTGTGATGGGCAAAGTCTAAATGTGGAAGACATCTCAAAATGTCATGTTAGACTCAACTACATAAAAAGTATGTTTATGTTTTGCCTTTGTTTTTTTCAGTAATTGCAAGGCAACGTTTTGCTTGCACGTTTGGGAGTATTACACCCATAAGGCACCTTGACATATGAATTTCATTATTATCTTCTAAGGTTTCCAATGTCCATTTTTCAAGGCATTCACCAATCTCCAAGATGTCCTACATAATTTTTAGCTTTTGATCAAAGCTTGAGCAATGCCAAGGATGATGAAGCATGACAAGGGACAAGAAAATGACAAGATGGCAAAAAGGGAGGGGAGAAAAAGAAGCAACAACTTAAGCTAGTTTAACTAAAGAACCTAGCTTTCTTTATAAAGATAGATAGAATGCAAGTATGAAGACATGAACCCCTTACCTTCACATTGAAAGACCAAGTCTTTAATTGTTGCATCACATCTTCAACTTGTAATATATTATATAATTGTATTCTTATGAACATTTTTCTAACTTACCTAGGTAGTTTAGTCTAATTACCTTACCCACATAACTATTTAGTTTAACAACTTACTTATAAGCTACCTACCTAATAACCTAGCCTTATACTTAGCCTAATTACCTAGCTAATCTAGCTTAAGTTGTTTAGCTATTACCTAGTCTACATACCTACTTAATTGGTCATTTCATATGTCATGTTTGACTAAAACCTTTTGACCATCAAAACAAACATAAGTCCAATTTGACTAAAGGTGTACATCTTTTGCCCTTTTTGACTAAAGATGTCCATTTTTTGGGTCAATTTTTACTAAATATCACATTTGACTAGTAATAAAACAAACCATTTTAATCAAATGAATAAGTCAAAAAAACCATGTCACTTAAAAATCCTTGACTTTAGTCAAAAAAATCATTTAAAATTTTGAAACAATAAAGCTAATCAAGTTGGACAACTTGAAAAGCTATGATTTTTTGTAATGTTTTTTTGTTTAAGTTTAGGAATATACACTCCCCATCAAACTTTGTGAGTGTTAGATGGGGAGCCCAAAAGAATCTAGTGTGTCACCACCAATTTTTTTGCAAAGTAGGTCGTAGGTTAAAAAACATGTCATATTTTTGCAATACTAGTTCTAGCTACATTAACCTCTTCACCATCACCTAATCTCATTGGATATGACTACAAAATAGGGTGATTGCGAAAGGATTGCATTGAGAGAAATAAAAAACATGAAGGGAATTTTATTTCTTCAAGCAAGGTAAGGATTCTATCACAATAATAATAATTAGTAGCAAGGTGTTTGAGGGGATTTTTTTTTCTCAAAAGATGATAAGCTCCATAAAGGAACATTAAGAATCACAAACATGGTATGTGAGTTTTTTTCCTCAATGATGGATTTGTTCTATAAAAGATAATAATAAATAATATCTAGGTTGTTGAAGAGGATTTTAATTTCTCAAGCAAAACAAGTTTTACAAATGAACATAATACGAACAACAAGAAGGTGTGAGAGATTTTTGCTCAACTAGGGACTAGCTATTGGGCGATGGAGGAAAAACACCATGTAAGAGCTTTTCATGAAAGGTTGAATGCTCTTGTAAAGGAAAATATCAAAAATGATTTCTTACAAGGCTTAAAAGAGAAGGCACACAATACATTGAAGTTAATGATCTTGATTCCTAACCAACACTTGCTCAAGTGGATGGGAGAAACAATTCTAGAACTTTTTTCTACTTGCATTTTCAACATAGGGAGAGGTTGCACAAGGAGAGGTTACAAATTAGACATGTAGAACATGTTTTCCATGTAGGAAAATGGTCAAAGGATGATTGCAATTTACATGAAATTTAATGTTCTAGATTTTGTGGATTAAAATTTTAAATGCAAGAAAGTTTTTCAATCACAATCATAACAAAATTATGACTTTAGGTAGGAGATGACGGTTGAGGATTTTTCCTTTAGTGATAGTTTGAGGTTTAATTCTTGAGTCAAAAAACAATTGAGACATTTGAAGCACAAATAAAGATGATGGCATACCTAGAAGACAAATATCATAATGTCAATGTGTTTTTACTTTTGGCATGCTCTGTCTTTTATCATAATTTATTCCTCCTTTTTTCCCCTTTTAGAATTCCAAAGGCAAAATAAACATTTGAGCAAAAAACATAAGCAATCAAAATGAAAATCTTGGTTGTTTATTTAGTTTTTAGTGGTCATGAATATCGACTATGTAGAATTAAGTAGGACTTCATTTATGGTTGTGAGGTATTCTAGCCCTATGTATGTGACCAATGGTTGTTACTTTCATTGAAGTATTAAACTAAACAATACATGTATGTGATGTGTCACTACAACAAAATTATGTCCTTATGACTACTTAAATTTGACTAACATGACTATGTAGTCAAATCTTTTGAAACCACATGACTAACCATGTTTGTTTTCAGTAATCACAAAGGTAACATTGTCTATCACAATTAAAAGTAGTTTTCATTTTAGTTAAAACAAACATGTTAACTTAACATGTGGACCTTATATTGGCACTTACATGTATTCACATTTAGAATAACAAGACTAAAATTAGTCACTCAATCATGTGCCAACTTGGCATATATGTTGTTTAAATGTGATGCCATAATTTTTCCATTGTGACTAATTCCAATGACGTGGCATGTACATTGTGACTAATTTTATGACTGAAAATGATGATGTGATATGTCCATTGTGACTTACTTTGTAACTAAATGTTGGGACATTATTAAACTAATTATTTGACTAAATGTGATGATGTGGCATATCAAATTTTACTAATTTTTTGACTAAACACTATGACATGGCACGTCAAATTTGACTAATTGCCTGATTGACTATGATGACATAGGATGTCCATTGTCACATATTACTTGACTAACTACGATGACATGGCATGTGCACTTTGAGTTTATGATTGACCATGTAACTAAATGTGATTACATGGCATGTCCACTTTCACTAATGATTTAACTGAAGGTGATGACATGGAATGTATGATACAACAATAAATGTCTTTATTTTAACTACACATGGGTACACTTGAAAAAAAAAGAAATTGAAATAGTTGTATTTAATTTACAAAAACAAGTCAATAACCAAAATTGTTGTTAATTACCAAGGTCACATGTGATGATAAACAATTCGTCTAATGTAGAATAACCAATTGAATTATATAACAATAAACGAAGAATAACAAAAACATCTAAATCATATATACATTAGATCATCAATTCAAATGTTTAAATTTGAAAATGCACCAAATACTATTGGGTTGCTTATCATTGTGAAAACCCCATATTAATCAATTTGAACTGCTTTGAACATCAATATCTTTAGGATATGTTTCAAGGTTCCAATCAAATTCACAAATTTGAAAACACCTAGAAATGTACATGAAACTAAGATGTACCTTAACACATTGTGAAGGAAAATTCCAAAGTCTAAAAATTCACATAATATTATTACCTATGCCTTGACTTCTATAACTATGTGATAAGTACATAATTTACATGGAATTAATTCCTTGTTTAATTGAATGTATAAAACATCTTTGAATAAATCATCATGCATCAAAATCATTTGACATATAATCCTTTAGACTATCAAATTCATCATCCTCCCCTTCACTACAATCATCAGTTATAAAATTTATAGGATTAATAGTAAAGTTGCCTACAATAGTAGTTGGTTGAATTATCTCTTATATAAACACCAAATTTTCCATAAACATTACCAACTTTAAACATATCAAATTCAACAGGGTCAATTTCTATTATTCGTTTCCTATAAGGATTTCTTTGTAGAATTAATTTCCAACCTCTTTCCCTTGAATCGCAACTAGAAAAAAAAATGTGCTTTACGTGTAGGGGGAAAATTGGGATTAAGGAATCAAAGTTTATAAAGGTGAAGTCATACTCATCTCACTTGATTGTTACATTATTCCCACTACAATTTGTTTTCACTCAATTACACAACAACACTACTATATTCAACCCACCCTAGATATGACAAATTTGCAACATTGAGTCTTTGATCATTTGATCTTGAAATCACTTGTTCAAATGTGGTCATTATGCCATAGTCACTTGTTGTTAAATGTTCTTCAACATTAACAACATATATGTGGTTCCCAAAAACGTAGATTGAACAATATGACCTAGCTTCTAATGTAGGTGGTATGGACATGTGAATAATGTCTTGATCAATTGTGTCATTTCATTATATAGTTAAAGCAAAAGAAATCCTTATCCATGTTCGAAATGGGGGCAATTCCCCTAGTTGATTTGGGAATACAACATTTCTTCCTCGAGATTGACCACATTGATGTAAAAATTCCATCCTTTCAACTTTTTGTTCCCCTACTTGTCTAGCATATTTCCTATGAAAATATTGAAATGTATTTGTGGCTTTTCACTTTGGACTCAAAACAACCCTAACAAACTAAATGCCACCATCCAAATCAAACAAGTACATATGCATATTGTTAAGTTTCCACATGTGTAGTCATGTTACTAAAATGTGTGATTGTACATAAGGCTATCCATGGGTGTTAACTATAAGAACTAAGTGGTTCACAATAACTTTGAATAGACTTTATTTTCTAGACAATAATCTTATTATAGTAAATGTTCTAAAACCATGGTATATAGAACATATTGGTATAGACAAAATGAACTAATGTACCTATGATAATTAGTTGTTTGATCTAAAATAATTTGTTAGAAAATGTTAAGGCAATCATTTATTTTAGGACTACAATATGATAATAAACTTCCACTTACTAGAAAATTTTCACTACCCTATGATAAATTGTCTACACTTGGGTTTCACAAACCAATTGCCATCAAAATAAAACCAACAAGTCAAAATTTGTTTCTGCAAAAGGACAATACATGTGCCATGAAAACATCAATTCAACATTTTGCAACAAAAAAAATGTGCCATGTCACAAAGGTCCACATTCATGATGTGTGGCCATCCATTTCTTTCAAACCTTCATCAATCATGGTTGGGTCTTTTTTGTCACCCCACACCCTTTTCATCACCACCCATCTCTTCATGGCTATGAAATTATGTATCTATTTAGTGTAAAATTGGGTGTTTGCATGGTACGATGGACCCAAAAAAATCACAATTTTACAATTTTCAATACAAACAAAATTTGAAAATCTTGGGGACATAATTAGAGAAGGTTTATTAGTCAAAATGTGTAATTAAAGGTGGATCACATCTTTCTCTATCATTATGTTGTGAAATTGCTGCAAATAATAATGATGCAATAATCTTTTGGAGCATGTTTGTAATGTGTAGTTGCATACCATATAATCATTATTTTAACAAAAGGACTAAGAAATATTTATTTTAGTTGGAATTTTTTAATAAAAATTTGTTGATCAATGTACATATGTAAAATAAGAATCTTCCATCAATTTTTTTTCAATTGATGTGAAATCATGAAATTTATATTTGAATGATATATAAACATTTGGTGGTACATTATGTTATAATAATGATGATGATTATAATGTTTGTAAGTTGTAAAAAAAAATTCCATTGAAGATATAGATTCCTTAGGTGTTATTTTGATTTGTCCATGAAATTGAAGCAAAGTTTTTTAATTAGAAAAAAATGTTATGTTGTTGCCAAATAAGACATTTTCAACCAATTTTATAATGTAATTGGTGTACATTTATTCAAAGAAACAATCAAGAAACAATTTGATATTCAAGATTGTATTAATTTATTTTATTTTTAAGGCCTAAGTCAATTATATGTACTTTCTAGAAAATTTAAAAATAAATGAATTTAAAGTGGTGATATTTTTAATAGTTTTTGTACATTCAATTTTGACTACATTTAGGTCCACCGTAGCATGCAAACACCCAACCCAAAAGCCTTTTTTAGTGCATAGCTCTTTGCCATGCTTCATTCTAACTTTACCTTATTATGCACAAATCCTTTTAAAGTCTTTAAATATCATTCAACGAGGTACATCCAACACGTGTGGATTAGACCACACAATTTTAGTTCCTCCACCAAATGAACTTGGTGATGTGTCATGATGTCAACAAAAGGAGGGAATTCTCACTCCAACTAAACTAAGCTACAAATTGCCACTTCCTTATTAGGTTATTCCATTGTTGTTGGGTCCACAATCTTCACATGTAACCTTTTGAAAACATGATTCAAGCAAATAATTGACATCCTACACCTGACATGAAGCCTTGCATGCATAGAGGTAGAATGTTGTTCATCATAACATGGAAACCATGTGGTTTCATACCTTTAATCCCCATCCTTGTGGACTCTTTTTTTTTATGAAAATACGTAGTGTGTAAGTGTTTTTTAATTTAAAATAATTTGGAGAATTTTTTCCTTTTCTTGCTTTGTCAACACAATAGAGGCCACATGTTTAATTGGCCCACCTACAACATTTTATAGCCAAAGATGTGATTATATCCTACATTCCTTGAGGTCTTTTTGAACAACCACCATATCCTTTATGCCAAATATAGTTTTCAAAATATTTTCACACATGTTTTTTTCATAATGCATCACATCCAAAGGATTCTTAACCAACAAATCTTGCATACATTATAAATGGATAAAACTTGGAGCTCCCACAATGTCAATTTTAAAATGGTCCAAAGTAAACTTTTGCTCCATAAGATTTCATGTGCATGTCAATTCACATCAAAGGCAATTAAAAACCTTATTTTTTGGGAGCAAACATACAAAAGTAGGCCAAAAAAGTATACGTTGTAAGTAGAAAATAAAAAATTGTCAACTTTGAAGCATAGAAAGTAGAACCTAATCTTTAAAAACATACAAAAAAACTACATGAGTGTATGTAGGATGGTATGGATATGTTTCATAAAGCTTAAGACTTTGTGTTTCCTTTTTTTTCAACTTATTTTCACTCTACTTTCCAAATTTACGTTGTTGTCCCATATTGCACAAAGTAACATAAAAGTATATTAATTAATTATCATATGACCAAAAAATTCATATGTCCTACTTTTAGATTGTTAGAAGATTATTTTGACATATTATATGCAAGTATTTGTGTTTGGGTTCATATAAAAGTTCATGTTTTAGGCACATAATTATGTTAATTTGGAAAAATATTTTTTAAAGGCTTCACATTATCATAATTGAAATATTCAAGTTTTTTATTAAAAAAAATCAATATGCATGATAATTCAAGCATCAATATCACAACATTTGAATAGTATGATTTTGAAAAAGTATCAAACATTAACTTGTGATAAATAAATAAAATGATGAAAGTAACAAAATACATGAAATATGACCATATATGGTTCATTTAGTATAACAAGTACATTCTAAAATTTGTAGCATTGCTAAAATCCTTAAAGTTCAAAAAATGCAAACTCTACTTTTCACCTACTTTTACTTTTTGAGCAAGGATCACCAATTGGCCTACTTTAGAATGCTTATGCCCTTTTCCAAGTGCTCATTACCATATTAAACATTAAAGAAGCCCAATTTGAGTAAATTTTTCACTAAATCATCACCCTTTTGGATGCATCATAAAGTTGACCAATAAAATAGTGATTGACACACCTCCCAATATGGTAATTGGAACATTTTATTTAGCTGTTTGATGCCATTATTGTGAACAAGGTCCAGTTTCCCACTAGGGGTCAGTTTCTAGGTGTTTTTAGCCATAATTCTTATTCTCATGCCATGTCATCATTATCATTGTTTTGAAGGTTAGTGTAGGAAAAACAAGTGTAAGAAGCAATGGAGCTTTAATATACATGGGTTCTAAGTAAATTTTTTTTAAAAAAAGGTTATTTTTGCAAGCAAAATATGGAGGGCTATTCTTGCACATGTGATAACTACAAGCTAAGATGCAATGCTAAAGTAAGATGACATATTAGATTTTTGTAAAAGATGAATGCAATTGGAAAAACATCTATAAGAAGAATAAAATGTGTTGTTTACCTTGTGTTATAGTTTCCCATGATCCATTATGACAAATACAACATGAATCTCATTTTGCCACTCATTGAACACCATGAATGTGTATAGAAGGTATTGCACACAATCACATTTGTAAAGTATAAGAACATATCATTTGTCATTTGGTAATTCAAATGTTAGTTCCATTCACATGGAACTTGGTTATGTATTGAATGTCCATTCGTGTCAAACATCACATCACATGAAATTGCTTTGCAATTTCCATGGACACTAACATCATTTGCAAATATTGTTACTTAATTTCAATCCTAACTATGAAGATAATGTCATCCTCTAGAATTGAATTCAAGTCTAATGCTCTAGAGTCCATATTCATTACAATTTTAAAGACATAAGAAGGATTTTCCTAAACCCACATACTTACACCCATTGGAACTTCCTTGTGCTTTTGCCATAGTTTTTTAGTTCTTTTGTAGGCAACATTGCACACATCATTAGGAAGAATGAAAGTGTCCATTATCGGCTTTTCATTTTGTAGTCCCATTTCTTTGTCATAGGCCTTGTGTTGTTGCATATAACTTGGGAGGTGAAAGACCCATCTTATTTAATTTCATGATTTATTGCTTAGTTTTTGTTAACATTCTAATACTTAATAGTGTGTTAATATCCTTCAATTATAGTTCCATGACATGGGTTGCCTTGCAATGTTATTATGATCCATGTGGTGGTATTATATGATATATATCGTTGTATGATGGTAAGATTGTTTTGCATTAAAAATACACAAGAAACCCCTTTTCATGCCTTGACCACATGTCACTTTTGTTGCCTTTTTGCAAATAGGATCTTTTTAAAACTAGCCTTCACATATGTAATTATGAACATTCCTTTTTTTGTTTGGTAGAATGTATTTTTCTTTCAGTTTTTATTCTAAATTCTAATATAAAATTTACAACTTGTTCCCCACAACATGGTTGTTGTCTTGCCAAGTGCGTAATGATATCTACACAATGGTAATTTATGAGTTTATAATAAGAAAATATGAAGAAAATATGTGATGAATGTATATAAAAAACATAAACATGTATGCAAATGTATAAATATTTGCTTTCACATCAATATAAGACTTCCGTTGTTCGCTCTAAAAACTTTAGTGCTCTAAATTTGCAACATTTATTGGTTCCTTGTGAATTTGCAAGTGACATTATTTCTTTATGAATTTGGAAGGGAATTTACTAAGTTGCATTTTTATTTAGTAAGAATATCTTTGAACTAATTTCAAAAAATAATGACAATGTTTGTGTCATGCATAATCCCACCTCCAATTGTGGTGCTTGGTGTCCAAACTAGGTTATTCCTATTTGACATACATGGAGGTAGTATTCAAACTTTTGTTTGAGTTTCCAAATTGCTACAATATATTTTGTGACATTGAACCTATGCCTTCTTTCTTATTTTGCATGGTGGTAATTGTTATATCCATTGATAACTAAATAATTGCAAAGTGACACCTTCATACAAATTGTTGTTCATCTGCATTTCACACACATGCAATCTAATTCAATAGGAGGTGTAATACTTTCATAACCATATTTAAACTTGCAAATGATTCATAACACTAACTTTAAACCGTAAATCATATCTACCTTCCTCCCTAAGGTGTTATCTTGATAGAAACCAAAATAAATGATTTGTAGAACATTACAAAACAACATAACCTTATTTTATTTAGGTAGTTTCATGTGTTCAAGTTCAATATTTTAGAGTGACAAAACATGGATGTGATGGTCTATACTAATGGTGGAGGATGAAGGAGGAGGGCGGATGACCATGTAGCTAGGACTAAAAAAATACGCCATGTTTTCTAACATGGGACTTACTGTGCAATTTTTTGGTGGTGGTTAATTGGATTCCTTTTCGGCCCCCCATCTAACACTTCCAAAGTTTTACTATAACATCTTGCATTTCTTCCTCGGTGGGATAAATGGTTGTCTAAGTTCCACTTTTAGTTTTGGCAATTTTATTTGTAATATGAATTAACAAGGGGAGAACTATAGTACCGTGAATTTTAACTATGAAGACATGAGCTAAGCTCTAAAACATGCCCTAGTAAACCTTGTTCCCACTTGTTGAAACAAAGTTTGCCCAAATGGACTTATGCGTTCATAACAAATATTTTTCTTGACAAATTTTTGCCACTTGATGAAAAAATAATTTGTGATTTAAAAAAAGGATTGGTTCTTTAAAAATGGCCCAAAGTTGCCATATTTCAAGAGATTTTTTTTGAAATCATTAAATTTAGACCATAGGTTTGAAAATATAATGGGGTTCCAATTCTTTTTTACTTTCCTATTGGACATGTGGCCAAATTCAAATTTGGTTAAGTTCTTGTAAATGATTGCTAGTTCACTTACCTCACAAAATTGAAAAAAAAAAAAAACCCCATTGTTCATAGGTAGAATGGGCCATTCGAAGGTAGGAATTTATGTGTGTCATTGCTTGGCACACACATTTTGATGAATAAAGAAAGCAAAAACAAATTCTTACTTGTCAAACCAAAGGCACTTTTAAAAAAATGTTCTTCTTACATGAAAGGCAATAATGAAAATATGCTTATCATATTAAAGGTAAGAAAAAATAATGCTTATCTCATGAATTTGTAATGTATGATGATATATGCATGATAGAAAAGAAGAAAATCCAACTCCCAAGTCTCAACCCATCGCCAAGTCTTGGCACTCCCAAATCCCAACCTTAAGGGCAAGTCTTGACCCAAGTCAAAGTCTTGGCTCAAGTCAAAGTTTCAATCTAATTCACCCAAGCTCTCACCATGGGGTTGAGATTAGGGATCACCTTTCCTTTCAACCAATATGGCATAACAATCATTGGCAAACCAATTGACCATTTTTAAGGAGCCTATGGCAAATGGTACTTGTTATTTTGACAAGCATAGCTTGCTATATGCAAACGAGGATTTTCCAAACAAAATGTTATAAAAAGTTGCCTTCGAGCACATTTGAAATTGTGTTGTGTGTTGTGTCATTGTGTGAATTGAAATTGACAATATGAATTGGAGAACAATTTTTGACATTTGACATAATAACAAAGATAAGCTTAGTTGTATGGATTTGAAGCATGAGACTTTTGTGTGTGTGTGTGTGTGTGTGTTTTTCCCCTCTTTGTATGATCATTAAATTCTTCCTTGCAATTTTAAATCATACATATGTATTTATTTATTAGTTACGTTGTTAGAACTAAATGTAGACAATTCTAATTTTGTACATGCTGTGGTCCATTTACGACAATGCGAATTGTCAATCTTTTTTCAATTCAAGAACTAATTGAAAAAAACAATTGCTTCTTCTTCTTCTAAGATGTGTGTTTGTTAGCATTGGACTTTGTTTGTAAGAAGATACGAGAGTTTTTTTTTAGGCTGTATACGATCAAGTATTTTTTTGTGTTGAATCATGTTTGAATTCAACTCTCTTATGATTTTTCTCTTGCAACAACACATAAATTTGTTCACTTCATTCATAAGTTCAAGAGATGGAGCTTGTGGCGATGGAGGAAGACGACCTAATAATACTCGCGCAACCGATGGCGTGTCTGAACCTTGAGGTACCCTTGTTACAATGTCTTCTTGTTTTGTCATTTGTAAGTGGAACTGGCTTTTCATTTCTTCCTTGTCCGCCTCCCTTCCCTCGTATGAAGGTCTGTCTACTCAGTGGTGCTCTGTCTTTTATCATCACAGGGGGACACAACAGAATGATCGTATGTGTTTAGTTGGAGAAGCTGCAAATTTCCGTAAGGTTTTAGTTCAAGTGCATCTCACTTGCCAGGGTTTTTTTTGGCCTCTGCACGTACAGCTGAAATCAGCCAAACATCCCCGGATGTCAGAGTCTACAAACTTGAAGGACCTTGAAGTTGTATTAAGAGAACCTGAATAATTATATGCCTTCACCTTGCATGCAGGAACTAGGAAGAGTTTAGGGTTTAGGATGTCCATCTGACGCAAGTGAGGCCTGAATTTGGTTGCCGAAGATTTAAGGCTGTTTGTGAAAACTGTGTTGAATTTTCACGTGGTGGCTGTTTTGCTTGAAAGGGAAATCCAGGGTCCAGGAGCTGAGGTGAGTGAGATGGAGAGGCAAACAGGAACCTAACAAAGTTTTGTGGGAACCTGCTGGTGACACAAATTGTCAGCAATACCAGTACTGTGATAAAGCCAAGACTGAGACTGCACGAGAAGTTTCCAGTAGCTGGGAAACTTGTGTCAACTGGCATGGACATTATGTCCTTATGCTGCTGAAATTGCTGCCAAGGGAGAATCTATGGCTTTAAGAAGTAACAAAAGCAGCAGTAGCTGAGATCTGGACTGGACAGGTGGGTTCAAAGTTGCCTGCTTTGAAATACAAAATGCACCAGAGTATTTGAATGTGAAATGAGACCCAAGGTCACATTTGACATGAATGCAACACCTGAAAGGTTGAGAGGAATGGAAAACTTGTAGATTGCAGCTTAAGTCAGAAATAACCATTCCAGTGAGAGAAATTCAGCAATTTTCAGATAGGGTGGAGGAGAAGGCCCTGGATGTATGTGTGCAGGCACTAATCCAGCCAGGAATGCTGAAATGCTGGTTTCTGGAGAAGATGGAGATGGGTTTTTGCAGCAGGCTGAATGTACACCTGGAGATCAGAAAGGACAAAAGAGTCTCATGTCTCTGCAGATGGCTTCAATCAACAGATATATTGGAGAGGCTGTTCAAGCCAACATGACGTCTGTGTCTAGGTACTTCTCTCTCTTGATTGTTGATGTTTCTTTTTCTTCTGTGCAACCACATTCAGTGCTGAGATCTGTTAACAGTCGCTTTTAGTTCACACCTAATGAATTTCTATTGTGTTTATTTTATGTTATCAGAAACATTTCTGTTATGGTACCTAATGCATGTACCCGCCTAATGTGAAGAAGAACAGTTGTTACTCTGTGAATGATGCTCATAGTGTTATGGATATAGATTCTTTACATTTGGTGTCTTCACAAGATATTTGCTACATGGTTTGATGAGCATTTGCACATAAGATATTGTTCCTGTCTGGAATAATCACAGGCTGAAGCTTGCACATCTGCTCTTCATGACACTATTCTTGACATGGGCTGTCTGTAGCTTTGCCTTTGAATTTATCTGTACAGATGTGTCTGGTGCATGACCAGGGTCATAGGTCTCCATTACATTCGAATCTGACATCATGGAAGACAATCCTGATCAAGAAATAATTGGTATCAGTGTCATCATCTGTTAACAAAAGATGAAGTGATTAAGATGGAGCAGGAGGATTGGTACACAACCACACCTGAAACTATTGCACAACAGGAAGCCTCAAGGTGCTCTTCAGGTCTAGCAGGTGATGCTTTATGATGGATGTGTTGAACACTGGCAGAGAGTGTCTCAGGAAAGGCTCTGGATCATGAGTGAGAGCATGGGGTACATTTGCAAGTAAAAACCTGTGTTGCAGAAATGGAATGAGGGATTGGGGCTGCACAGCAACTGGTGTCACTAGTTTAGGGTTTGAGTAGGAGCTTCAGACAGTGGCAAAACAGCAAACCTTAGATCCTTGCTACTGGAGGACTAGGGGGTTTGCACTTGCAGCAAGCTTGGCTCCTTGGTGGAGAGCCACCATGCTGGAGTTCTATACCCAAGATATACTCTGTGCTTGAGATGGCACCAAAGAACAAGGATTGACTGTCTATTGTGATGTCTGATGTTAAGGACAAACGATGGTTTCCAGAGGTATGTGTGCTCTTAGGTTTCACATTTTATTGTTTTGTACTGCAAGAAGGTATTGCTAGATGTCTTCATACTTTCCCATCTTGCTTGGGCTCCTACTTGGGAGGGTACCTCATACTGTGAGCAAATATCCTCTGAGTTTTATGCAACTTTTGTCGACTTCAGATACCCAAATATATTTGGGTGTTAACTATGAAAGTCCTTGAAACTATCATGGTCCACTGTTTTGTACGCAAAACAGGCTTAAGCAAAAAGTGGATTTTTAACCAGAGAATTTGCAAGCAAAGTGCATTAGTTCCATATAAGGGATCTGAAAAAGGTGACACTTAGTGTGCCAACTAAGTCTGACTGAGTGGCTCTTTGACTCACAGCAGGATGGCCTCAGTTTGCAGGTGGTCACCTTCTAACCACCACAAAAAGGGTAACATGGGTGCCCAACCCTTCCCCTCAATTTGGTCCCCCCGGGACTGTTTTTGGACTCACAGGGCTGTTGATGTCAGTGGTAGTAATGGAAACTAGTTCTTTCCATATATATATAAATTTATGGTCTGATACTTTGTGAGTGATACTCACAAGGTTGCAACTGCACCCATTATTGTTGTATTTGGTTTAGTCCAGGATTTAGTGTTTAGGAACTGACAAAAAAATTTGTTTGGTTACAGCACAAGTTTTGTTGGGGTTTCTCTGTGCAATCATGTTGATATTTCCTTGTTTCATCCTCATCAGCATATTTTTGTGCACTGGCTTCAGGATTGTCTGCAAAAGAGAATAACCAAAGCATTGAGGTGCTCAGACATCTTTGCAGCTGTGCAAGGTATTGTATGGATGAGGGTATGTATAGCTGAAAATGCACCAAGTGTTGCACTAGCCACATTTACTAACAACAAACTGTCTGGATCCTTGTAAGCAGCAAGGCCCAATCAGTGGCCTGTGGTTCTCCACCAAATTACAAGAGGTCACTGAACATTTAGCCATCAACTTCTGGCCAAAGAATTGGAGTCTAGGTGTACCAATCGAGCAGCTTAATTTATTGTACATAGAGCTGTATCAATGACATTTTAACTGCTATGCAGTAAGTCCTACCTCTGAAAGAGCAAGTTGTGGGTCAGGTCTTCCAGATGGACCTAATTGGCCTTGAACCTGTACCCAAATAAATTGTGACCAAGCAATCTTAAAGCTTCTTTTTGCTCTCAGTATTGTCCAAAAGTTGCTAACTTGTGTTTGTTCTTGTGGTTCCTGAGGTGAACTTGGACAGCAGTATAGACAAACCAAGATCACCAGATGTGATAAGCCATGTCTTGTTTGTTGCTTTATTGCTTAAATTTGAAGCCACATTGTGTAACCGTACATTAGTCATGTCCCAGCAGGTTCCTTGTGCTCACAAGACTGACATGTTGTGATTCAACAAATTTCTGTTGACTTTGCATAAGTTAAGTCACATACACATGATACTTATCATGGCAGGATGCTCCTTTTGTGTATGTCTAAATTTGAGCATGGGATCCCTGTATGAAATGGCTCACGAGCATTTGGGTCAAGAATTGGAATTCAGGTTGAATTTGCCATGCTTTGTTTGTGAGGAACCTAATTTGAGACTGCAGAGATGGCTTGCACGGATCATCATGTGTCAGCTCTCAAGATATGCTCCCAATCTAACATCACTTGCAGCAGTTAGGAACAAAAGGGGGGTCCTACATTCCTAGTTGGTCAACCCATTTGGAAGCATTGAGAAGCAGGTTGGTCTCAATTTGTATGGGCCTGACTGGAGCTGTGTCATAAGGAACAAAAAGGGTCCTACATTCCCGACTGGTCGACCATTTGGAAGCATTGAGAAGCAGGCTAGTCCCAATTTGTTCAAGCCTGACTGGAGCTGAATCATGTCAAGAGGAGTTTATGCACAAATGCTTGAGGCAAGTCGAATTCTAAGTAAAATCTTGAATGATGGGTTTTGAATCTGATCAATATCATAATCTAAGAAGCATGCATTTTGTGTAGGAGAAGGCACTATTGTCAGCGCTTTCCACCCTGTGAACTGAGGGTGGAGCCTGAGGTCCAGGGTGGAAGTAACTGACAGCAATGCCTTTCCTTTCGTAACAAACAAGGTGATCCAATGCTGCAAATTACCTTAAGACCCCACCCTTAGGGAGCTTATTCAGGAGGAGTGGGAAATTGTGCTGTGTAAGGCACCCTCAAATTACACTATGAAACCTCTTTGAGAGAGGTTGTTATGTGGAGCTTATAATGTAATGTGGCTTTTCGTCAACCATCCTTGGTCCTCCCCCCCCCCACTCACACACACATGAACATCAACGACTTGCATCCCTGTCATCAGCACCCCCCCACACATACAGGTCAACCATTTGCATCCTCATTCTGAGGAGCCAACACCCCCCAACACACATACAGGTCAACCATTTGCATCCCATTGGCCTCCCAAAACATACATACATGCAGGGTGAAAGTTTGACTAGTTGAGGTGAAAAGAGCCTTGGTGGCTAAGTTTGGTCAGACAATCTCGAGTAAAAGGGGGACCTAACATGGGTGACGATAGGACGAGGCAATTAACTAATGGGGATCACATTTGACCCAGCCTGAGTTCTTGGTTGTTGCTTCTATTTTCTCTGATCCACTCAAGAAACAAGTAGGGTAATGCCAGAGGAAGGCGGGCATTACCCGACATAAAAGCACATAAGGCAGTAAATTATTTTTTCCATTTTGGAGATGGGCAGGTCTAGTGCAGAATGTCCTGCTGACAGCAGGTCCTTTCCCAGCCTAACAACAGAGCGGGATTTTCTCTTTTCCCATACAAAAAAGGGAGCCTTACATATATGGACTTACCACCATTGTGGCCGACCATCTTAACACGATTACAGCAGAGAGGAAGCTAGGGGCATAAAAAGCCTGAAATTCATTCAGGAATGCTAACTTGCCGGGAATGACCATGACAAATTCTTGTACTTGTCATGATATACAAATCTAATTGCGCCACACAAATCATGCCACAGCACCGCTCGGATGAAACTTACAATCCTTCAGTTACCCATTTGGTTCCCTGTTATGCACTCAAGTGTCTGTAGTCAAGCTCCTCACCAGGTGTGAGCATAATACAGGGCCCACTAAAGTGATGGATGTGAGGTTCAATCTGTCCCCCTCCGCCCCCTGCCCCCACCAAAATGTAGATTTTAAAAACCCTAGATTGCAGGGGGTATGTCTATCCATGTGTTTTTTAAATATGGTTTTTAAAAGCTTCGAATCCTGGAAAACACCAACAAAGCCAAAAAAAATTCTGGAAAATTTATACCAGGCATGTTCCATGTGGCTTTTCGTTAAAGATTAATTACATAAATTGAATATAATGTTGAAGAAATAAAACTCACAATTTATAAAGTATTGAATTCAAAGAGTATGGAATTCTGAAATTTTTCTTGCTAACGTGTTACAGATGGAAAGATACCTGAATGAAACCATCACTAGTAGCTTCAGCTGGCTTCTATCATTCTGCACAAATGTCATGCCTCTACTAGACTCTACAAAAAAGAATTTGAGTAACTTACTGGGCTGAACAAATTGTGTTGTAAAACTTACACATTCTTTGTATTCGATGGATGTCCAGAACATGCTCATTACACCCCAAAACCCAAAAGTCAAATTTATCTTGACAATGATCCAGGGAAGCGGGTTCTAGAATTTTGCTACTTTAAAACAACCTTTACGGCAAAGACTTCAGAAAGTCAAAAAGTCTTGAAGAAAACCCAATGGCTGGCCCCACTCAAACCTGGTCTTTTACTCTTTACACCGATGCAATTTCACAATCAGCTAACATGGAAAGCCATATATAAAGTCCACGCATTGCACACATGAAATGAAAAACATCAACAATTGTGAAACCAAAGAAAAGTCGTGGCAGTCTCATGGCTATGGATGACACACACATACCACTCTGAACAAGTGCAATGAGTATAATGTAGTTCAGTCTCCAATGCAAGTAGTACACGAGTTTGGGCATGCCTCAATTGATGGCCATTGCCCACCGTATATACTTGGGAAAGCACTTTTTTTTTGGCAACCTGCCTGGGTCAAGCTTTTTTGGACATTTCCACTGTGCATATGACTTATCTTATATCCATTTTTTACTGTCTCCATTTTTATCCATCGTTTGTTTTGCATTTCAACTTTTTGGATACATGTTTTTCTCAAGCTTCATTTCATCCATCTTCTTTCCAAGATTTAGCAATTTTTTGATTTTCTTTTTTCTTTTCCTTTTTTTAAAGGAAGCACAGCAAGAAACCAGACCCACAAGCCATTGGCACTCCCAAGTCAAGCACAGTGGCAGAGGATGGCTGGCAGGGCTTTCACCTGCAACACCACACCAGTTGGGTTTGAACTTTGAACCCAGAATCTTTTTTTTTTTGAGGTCCCCAGACTACAGGGGACTAATACCATTGAGCCATTTATCATCTTTTTTGGCTTTCATGTTTTCTATTGTCTTTTAAGATTTTCATTTAAAAAAACTTTGATGTTTCCAGCCTCCATTTTAGTCCATCATGTTTCCTAGTTCTCAACATTTTCAATCCATGTGTGGTCGTTGGTCCATTATAAATTTCCCAGGTCCTTCTTCATCTAGTTTATTATTTCTCCTCCCTTAAACTTTCTCAGATTTTTTGTCCCCTTATCCCGACTCGTGTTATTATCTCTCTTAAGGTGCATTCACACCTGATGTTAAGTCAGTGTTAAGCGAAAAATCTAGGTGGCATCCTAGGTGGCACTGAATGTCAAATGGGCATAAAGCTTAATGTTAAGTGAATGTTAGCTTAACATCATTTTTTCATGGTAAGTAGATTTAGGTCGTCAATGACAAGCTTGGTGTTAGAGGACAAAACACTAGAGTCCTGACACCAAGTGTGAAGGCACCTTTAGTTCTCAACTTCTCAGATCTACAGTTTCAGTTGGTAGCAGGCATTTTATAATCTCACAACTGGTTTTAGTGTCTTATTCAGATCCTATTTTAGGTTTTTTTTTGAACTTATAAGGTGGTAGCCTACTGGTGGTGGTCATCTGCTGCTTCAACTGGTGATTCTGCCAGTTCCACTTGCAATGTGAAAGGGTTTAGCAACTGAAGGGACGTCAGAACTTTGAAAAGGTTTTGGTGAGGCCTCACACTAGGAAAGGCTTTTGTCCACATGCCTCACTAAGTTCTTTAGTACAGTAACTTGGGCTACTTCCCAAGAGCCTCACTAGGGCTCACTAGGCCTCCTAGTTGAGTCCCCAAGGGAATAAGGCTTTCCCTACACATAACTTGTTACATAATTAGCTGTCCATTATGAGCCCAATGCTGGCAAACTCAGCATTTGCTTCACCTACACCTAATTAGAAACGTTGGATGATACTATTTGTTTTCAATCCTGAATGGAAGTGATGTGATTAATGTTCATTCATCCAATGAATGATTAATTTCAACAATATTCTCATCTTTGTGGTAGTTATATCTTTTTGTGGATTTGAGAATTTCATTTAATAAGATGAATTTAGTAACATGGAACCTATTCCATTCTTTCCAATTTGTGATTTTCCCAGAAGAAAAAAAAGTTGTAGCATATCTACATCCCAATTGACTTCCAAGCATTTAGGTCAAAAAATACAATAGCCGACAAGCCAAAAGTGAGACTTGTTCTAAAATATCCCGGCTATTGATCAACTAGGCAAGATCAAGATTTGGGAGGAATCCCCAAGTCATTCAATGGGACAATGTACATACATACCCATCATGGAAAACATCACAATGCTCTTATTATTTTTGACATTATAAAAACCACATAAATTGTTGATTCTAAAATATCCTTCAAATCTATTTCAAAAGAACATAGTATAATGAGCAAGTTTGTAACATAGATGCCAAGCCAGAAAAAGGAGAATATTGTTATTTTTTGTAAGATAATAAACTATAGATGAAGTGTGAATAGTGGAAATGCAAAGCTTATCTTGTTCAAGAATGAAGTTCCAAGTTCGTGTATCAAGAGATGAGAATCAATGCTTACATTCCAATTTGGATGTAGGATAAATACAACCCCCATCTTGGTAGTCAATTATTTAAAAAAGAAAAGAAATTATTGTCACTAAAGCATTCACCCAAACTCTTGACATTTGTGGTATGTGAGTTGCAAATGCACCACATTGGATTTTTTTTTAACCTATATTAACATAACCATAAATCAAGTTAAATATATTTAAATCATCATTCATCCATCATTTAAGAACACTAATAGCTTATTTAGATGTTCATTACCAGATTTTTGTGTGTGAAATATTTAGCAACTAGTAAAGATATATGAATTAGGGCCTAATCTCCCCAAGCTCGCTACATAGCCAATCACCTTATCATTATTCCACGTACATCTAGTACATGTTTATAGGGAAAACATTGACAAATATGCACTTGCAAATGGTCAAAACAAGTGAAGATTACCATCACTAGAACAAGGGGAATTTTTTTTCTCTTGTTATAATTATTTGTTGCCCAATTTTATATTACAAACAAATTTTAGTCTAGAGAAAAATGCACCTATAACAAGAGCCCAAGGCCTATAGTCAGGTTGTGTTAGACACCACCTACTTTTGGTTGGGTGGATTATATAGTACACCTATAGTAGTGTTTTGAGAATGTTGCATTTTCATGTTATATGCATGAACATTATATGTTAATTTTTCTTACCCTATTGTTATGTAATATTTTAATATTCACATATTAAGCTTACCTAAGCTTAATTTACATTTTATGTTTGCATTGAATTTTGGCATCATATATTTGTTTGATATTTTAGTTTTAATTAAAGTTATGAGAAGCAATGAAAGAAGGAAAGTGATTATGCATGACAAAATGAGCATCATGTACAAAATGTTCCAACTTAGTTTTCAAAACACATCAATAAACATCTTAATATCAAATCAAATTTCAAATGAAGACCATGTCTAACACTCACAAAATCACTACAAATAATGAACATTTGGTTTGTTTCCATGGGAAATATAGATATAAACAAGAAAAAAAACGACTTTCAAGTTCCAAAATCAAAGCAAACAAGGTGTGCACATTGCAACCCAAGTAAGTGAACCACCAAGTTGTTGCTTATTGGTCTTGTTAGGGCTACCATCTCACTTCACACCTTTAATATAAATCACACCCTCTCCATCTTACTAATTGGACCTATTAACAACTAATGCCTAAAGTCTCTTGTAAATATGTTACATTTTAAATATTTTTTAGGTATCTATTATTAACACATACTTTATAATAATTGTATTTTGAGTTTGAAAATAAACATAATCATATTATGGAACTAATTAAATTATAATATTTATCCAACAACCAATATATGGGGCCTTACATTTTTTTCTCACATAGTTTTTTATTTTTTTAAAAAAATATTCACCCTCACTTGCTTCAAGCTTGAAAGTCAAGTTAAACCTATAACCATTTAGTTGTAAGAATAAATAATTACAAGTGGACTAGTTCCAACAACCAAATTACAATTGTGTTTTAATGTAATTAAAAATGAAAATTTGTTAACATCAATAAAGCCTTATGGAAGAACCATGTGGGCATTGTGCAAAGCTAGAATTGACACCTATAAAGTTCAAAGGTTTGGGGGGGTCAAACATCCTACAAAATTATGGTTAAATTTTGTCCCTTGTCCCATTCAAGTGTAAAAAAATTAACAACCCATCAAAAGACATGATCAAATTATTTCAAATTGGTCAACAAATATATATGTTGTATGTCAAAGGACATGAAATAATAAAATGTTTGTCAACCCTTTTGTGTCCATTTTTCTTGCAAAAAAATGCCATGACGTTTTAACTTTTTATGTTGAAAACCAAAATTTCTCCCTTGATAGCCAAGTGTTAAGGTTTTTATTAGGTGAAATGCCAAAACCCCTAAGTCCTCTATTGATAGTCAAAATTCAAGTTTTTATTTTAAATCCAAATGGCTACATTCACAAATTAATAAGCCAAGAGCACGTTAAGAATCCTAACTACGAATCATGAATGCAAGTACGAACAAGATAATGTGGCAATCCAAGATTGGTTAAATACTATTTAAATAATGTTTAAATTGTCCTAAAAAATGTTTAAATAGCAAATTAGACACTTACGATGCTTAAAAAATGTTTTGATGTATCTTATACTTATTGGGTTACTTTCAAATTTATCTATGGTTTACATTAATATATTAGAAACATTGTGGTATAAATGTATTAAGAATTCATGAAACTTTGGAATTAAACATGATTTTAGGCATGTAAACTAAGCATTAGTTACATTTCCTATGGTTCCTTAAGTCATGAATGCTCCCATAAACCCCTTCTCCTTTGGAATTAAAACTAGGTTGAAGTTTTGTGGAGGAATCAGAACCCCTTCTCAAGACAACCAAATTAAGCTAAGATTTTAATTTGTAAAAAACAAAAAAAAATCCATTATGTAGTCATCAAAAACCTCTTCTTCCTTTGGTAATCAAAGGTTCAAGTTTCTATATAAAAACCAAACCCTTTCATTTGACAATTGAAGGTGTAGGGGTTTTAAAGGTAAAAATCCAAAACCCCATCTTCCCTTCATAACCTAAAGGCTAAAATGATAATGTAAAAACCCAAAGACTTCTTCCTTCAAAACTATATCCAAGTAGCCAAGGAAAAGAACTTCGGACTAATCCAAGTTCATATAATGTCAACTTGAAATTTCTATAATTAAATAGTCGTGTTATGTACTAAAATGTTTAAGGAGAAGTAGTTGTATAAAAATGAAAACATTTTCATTTTTAATGTACAAATAAATGAGAAATGATAATTAATCTTTAATCATTTTTCAAACAAACCCAAAATCATTTAGAGATAAAGTTAAAGCTAAATTACTCTTTAAAATTTACTTTTATGATCATTTCAATTTTTATTTATGATCATTTTTATGTGCAAGGTTACATTTAACTTCACTTTCAAAGGGAAGCTTTCAAAAAGTATGTGAAAAAGAGGTAAAGATAATGGTAAAGGAGGGGGAGGTTTTGAAAAAGTGTTTGAAAATAGTTGTAAAGCTAAAGGTAATGGTAAAGCTAAAGTTTTGATGTGCCCTTTCATATCCATGTAGGTTGTTAGGAGAAAGAAGTGAAGTAGTCAAGCTTGAAAGATTCATTTCTAGGGCCCATAAGATAACATTATTATGTGTTAGGATAAATCTGAAAAACAAAAAACGCTTTGGAATTTTATGTTGCAAAAACCATCCTTCCTTGATTATCCAACTAAAGCACCATGAATCCCTCTTCATGATAGACTTTTTCAATTTCCATGCAAACCTAAGTTATGTTGCTTATGTTTGATTTTTTGTGAGATGTGCATTGTGTATATTTGTTGTGTTATGTAAAATTATTTTTTATGTTATGTGCATACTAGCAACTTGATAAATGACATAAAAGGCAACTTGAGTGTCATGGCCTTATATTTGAGCTCACAACCAAGGCATGAAAGGGGAGCATGCCAAGAAAGTGTTGTAGGACCCAAATGCAAACACACTCTTGCAAGTGTGGGAAAATGAATGCCAACATTTTTGGAATTGAAATCTTGCAATGTTTGAATGTTTGAAATAGAAGTGTAAATAGTAAATGGTGTTCAAAGCAAGATTTCTTTTAAATGTTGGAAATGGTTTTCAAATGTAGATATCAAAAATGGGGTTGCATTCTCCATTCGGAGATCTTAAGTTCAAGTTATGGTCAAAAAAGAGGCCAAAAATCAAATTGGCAACTTGACTTTCAACCATTAAAACCCAAGAAATAAAGGTCAAATAACTTTCAAGTTGAGCATGTGACACAATGCTAAAACTTTCTTTTCAAGGGCTATAATGTTTCATTTGAAAGATCTTGGATCAAAACTTGTATGTGGAAGTTATGTGTTCACAAAGTTGTAAGATTCATACATAACAATGTTAAGTTTTGCATATGAATTTTTTGGATCATGTTAGGTGAAGCACTAGTACACATGGTGAAAGAAACCTTTGCCAACTCTAATCCAACAATTTCCAATTCCTTCTCCACCTCCTTGAACAAAGTCTCACATTGAAGGGCCCCCTAAAACCTATCTATTGCAATTATTTTTGTAGTTTTTAGTTCATCTTGCAATTTTTACTTATGCTGCTGGAAGTTGAAACTACCTACAAGGTTCATTTAATTGTCTATGGCGGCAAATTTTTCCTTGGGTGGTACCACTAAGAACCACCTTGCCAAAATCATAGGAAAGTTGGACTAAATTTAAGAAATAAAATTTCATCTACTTATATATTTGTTTATTTGATTTGACTAGGTGGGCTATGTGTTCCCCACCTATGCACACACTCGTGAAAAATAATGGACACCTAAAAACCTATAATTTGCATTAACATTTTGATTCATGAACCATTCTTGACCCAGTTCTTGATTTTTTCCTTTTAAGCGTCCTTACTCTTACACATTAGATTTATTATTATTATTATTATTTGTTTATTTAATACATGCACACTAGAATGATCCAAATTAGTCATTAAAATAACAAAAGGTGAAAATAGTTATCATTTGTGTTCCTAACATCAATGGCCCTTCGGGGCTTCACAATCTTGACTTTAAAAAATTCATGACTAAATCAAAATTGATTCAATCAATTATCTATAAATGACATCAAGTAGGTTGGCATTTGAAATATTCTTGAAAAATAACAACCAAGAAAAATTCCAAAAAATATATTCCTTTCGTGTTTCTAATTTTTAAAAAATCCTTTGTGTGACAAACTTGAAATTTTTTGCTTATGCATTCAATTTCCACATCAAAAAATTTTTTTTTGTAAATTTAATTAGAGTTTTTAATTCTATGTGAATTGGGTAACCTTTTTTTGATAAATAATTTCGAATGAATTTTTTTCTTTATGTGAGTCCTATGTTGTCCTAAAGTTGGATGGGTCACAAAAATTTGGGGTGTGACGTTCCTAGTGCTACCACCCAAGGATAAGTTTGCCCATGGGTGTTATGGACATCTGGTCCCCACTTCCCATGTCAATGTAGGTTTGTTCTGAAACTAGATTATCAATCTATTCGAACCCCCAACACAAGTGAAATAATCAATATATTTGAGGAAGAAAGCCATGGAATGGACATAATGACCTAATAACACCTAATAATGTGTTTGTTTAGAAGTTGGAAAACTGAATGTTTTTTATTATTGTGGACAAATTCATCGGTTCAAATTCCTTCCCTAGCATAATGCATGTCTGAATGTTTAAACAAATGGAAGGCATTAGGAAAATTGACACAAAAATAGGATCAAACCATCAAAAACCCTATGGTAAAACAATGTTTAATGTCCCATGCAAATAAGCCTTTGTCTATGAAAATAATTAGTGACAATGTATGAAATGGCAAAGGAGAACAAATAATTGCATCAAATTGTGTTAAGTATCTATGTGCAATAGACGATTGGGGCTTGTATAGAGCAAAGGCATTCCAAACTTGTCATAAATATGAGTATTCCATGCTATTTGTGTTGGAGATATACCAACAACTTGTTTGTTGCTTATTGGTCAACTAGATTTTGGAATGCAACTTTTACTACTTGAATTTTTTCCTTCGCCTCTCTACATTGCATTTTTTGGGGTCTTCCATATTAAATTTCAATCCAAGCAACTAGTCTTGCAGTCCTCTTTTCTTATCCTCTAGCAACCTTAGTCAAACCTTGTTCAACTTCTAGACCTCATGTTTAAGGTTTACATTTTTTTCAACTTTGGCAATGTCTTCTTCAAACATTGGATTTCTCCAAAGCATGTGAACATTTAGGATGTTAACATCCTTTCCATCTTTCTAATCTACATGTCCCAAGTCTATTACTTCTAGTGATGGTTGTGAACTTTCACTAACACCTAATTTCTCCCCTTTGGACTTCATCTACATACCCAAGTGCCGAGGTTTTTCTTTTATTATTGTAGCAATTGCTACAACCTAGTTAATTGAGTGTCCATTTTGATGTGTTATCCACCCCTTCACAAACCAACCCATCAACTCATTGTTTGTAATATGACCAATGCCAATGATCTTCCAATAAAGTGTTTCAATCTATTTTCGTGCTTCCTCGGTCAGTAGTGGATCATTGGACTTGAAGATCTTGACATTGCCAAAGAATTTTGCAATGTCCATTGTAGTGACATGTTCATTTATCAAATCATGCTTGGGATCTAACCATTTTGTTCGGAACCCCTTAACATCCTCAAAAAATTGGGTATCTTATCATTTGTAATCAACCCAAGCCCACTTGGGATATTCCTTATCAATATCCTGCTTGGGCTTCCTATCCTTCTTTTCCTTCACCATGACAACACTTGCACCAAGAACTTAAATTCATCAAATAATAGTTAGTTTTTATTAGTAACATAGTTAGATCTCTCACTAACAATTAGAATGACTATATGTACTTGACTTCTAAAAATCACTTTAACACTTTGGATTTCTACATATTCCAGATTGTGAAACACTAAATTCAAGGGAATAATGTTTTGGGAAAAATATTGACTTTGTACAAGCATTTTAGTATTTGCAAAAGTGCATAAAATAAAAACCAATTTACACTACTTTTGTACAACTTGTGGTTTACACATATAATCAACCATTTAATTGCAACATTCAAATGTGGTTTTCTACCTTTTTGTTTACTTAACAGAAACAACTTTTAAGCACCTTCAAAAGTACTTTAGGTAAACCCTAAATGATAATATTTATGGTGGAATATACTAACTACAGATGATAAACTTACCAAAATATAAAAGATGTTTATAATGGTGGATTATAAGGAGACAATACTATACAAAAGCAAATTTTCACCTTGAAAAACACCAAGATCAAACATATATGCAAGGTGTTAGTCCTATAATAGATTAACTCTTCACCTAATGATCAACCATGAAGTATTTTTATAGTGCTTCATATAAAGCAATAATGATTCAATTGAAATTATCAACTATCAAACAATTGTAATATTTTATTGAAACATGAGGAAATATCACTAAACAATTTAAACCTACTATGTTTTTGGACTATTGCATCCATAAGAAAAATGCCAAAATTAAAACTTGATTTGTCAAAAAAATTACAACTAAAAAACAACTTACCAATGGAATGTTCAGACATACTTGTTTATAATTACCAAGTGCACTGTGTAAAAATGATCAACCATTGACTTGGACAAGGTCTTAATAGTTTGTGAACACTCCAAATGAAAAAATTCACACTGCTTGTTGAAAGTACTTAGGTTCAATTCCACAATATGTTAGTCCCATGTAATATTAAATCTAAACAATCAAGCACTACCAATGAAGATCAAAGTGTTTTGTAAGCACTACAACCTATTTTGAGAAGAACATGGCATTTTGGATTGTTTAGTACAAGGAGTTATTGCTATAGTAAAGGACTTTGAAGACAATAATCATTGAATTAAAAGGTCATAGTGTTTTATCAATAATACCTTACGTTAAAGAGGCACCGTAACACTTTAAAAGTACCTAGGTTCCATCACAAAATACTTGGACCTTGTGACATGGTTATATGCATAAAACTAACCATTATACATAGTGCAATTTGGTTTATCAACATTAAAACTTGCTTTATGTATGCAACATAAGACATTTCAAAGTATTTGGTATATTGTACAAGGTGTTATTCCTATAGGAGAATATTTTACAAGCAATCAATCATTGAATTCAAGGGGTTAGAGTTATTTTAAAACACAACTTACTTGGTAGAAACACTTTAGCACTTTTCAAAAGGCTTACAACCAATTGCACATGGTGTAAATCCTACTTCTTAGTAGTCTTCAAATGGTCACCCACTCTTTCCAGGGCCCACTATTGTTAATCTACTGAAGGCTAAATACATACTATAGTGTCCCTTTTTTGTGTCATAATGTAAAAATTCCTAACCCTCCAACTACATGATGTTTTTAAAGTTGGAATTTATTATTTTTTTTGAAAAAAAGGACTCACATATATGATATACATTATCATAAAAATAACATATTAAAAAAGAAAAACTATATGCTCATTTTTTGGTTTAGGGTGGACTTTAAAACTTGTGTCTTAAATTTAGTCACAATCCTTATTTACTCCTTAAATAATTGTAAATGGACTCGTAGATCTTGGGCTACTTTGCCATAAGTTGTATGATCAAAATGGAGATTAAAATTCTTAATAAGGATGTCAATATTAATGAAAGTGACCATTTTTGGAAGGTTAGAATTCACAAATATTTTTCAATATGTATTTTTTGAGTTTGATTCAAGTGTTTCCATTGAATGAGTTTTATAATGTATTAGAAAAAATGCACAACACATAATTCTTGCAAAAACTAAATTTGTCATCGGAAAATTCATTTTAAAGGTGATGACAACACCAAAAAAACATAGAAATGGACTTTTTCGGTGCATTTTTTGGTCCACCATAATATGCATTTACCATGAAGGGAATAATTTTAATATCAAAGAAATTAAATAGTTAGTACTTTTTTCAAGAACATTTTTTTTTATGAAATAATTGTCTTGCTTTCAAAATTTGTACTCCTAAACAAAATAACAAGTCTAATTGAAAGCAAGGAAACATGTCCATAAACAAAACATGAATAAACACTTGATGATCCCGTGTTAAACACCTATTAAGGTCTTGTGAGTTGAAATTGGTGTAGAGATGAATGAAAACCCATTTGTCCTTATACTTTTCAACACATGGCCAATCTCACTTCATGAGTGCACTAACCTAAATGTGGGGACACACGATATGATGAATATCCCATTCATAAATTTGATCAACATAATGCCACTAGCTGAATTTCATGAATGAAAATCGAAGCTTATTGAATTTTGATAGGTTTGGAGCTTACATGATACAAATCAAAAATTGCCAAGTAGGTCAAAAAGTTTTTTAGCAAGCTCCCAATTTTCTATCACACAAATGGGTTAGAAATAGGAAATGTTTATATTAAATCAGCAAGGTTCATCTCAAAATTCAAAATTGACAAAAGCAATTACATTATAAATCCATATTGAAATTTCAAAATTCTAACTAGATGTTAAAAAAAAACTCTAATTGACAACAGACCACAGAGTTAGATGTTGAAATTCCATTTACAAAAAATACATCAAGGTAACTTAAGTTGCAAGTTGCACTATGCATCTAGGTTACTCTTGATCAATCCATCTCTTGTAAATGATTTGTGGCAACTTGTGCTTCTAACTTCTTATAATCTAGTTAAAAGCAATTTAGAAAAAGGGTGGCAAGCTAATCTAACTCAGGTATAAAGAGATTGACAGTTTAGATTTGTTGTCATATCCATAGTATGGGGAGAGACTTGGTGGTTAGATTGACCAACATCATTTGAATTAGCAACAGGTGCATGAGAATGCAGTAGGGTGATTCTTGTCCCCTATTTCGATGATCTTTCTACAAGTCCCTAACCTTTTTTTTGATCGGGAAGTCTTGGGTGTAGAAACCTTAAGTGTAGAAACCCTTGAAGATAAATACAAGTCTAAATGATCTGTTAGTTGTTTAACATGTAAGAATGAACAATACCATTAACTTTTAAATGAGATAGACACAACATTCAAGCTTGCATCATCATTTATAAGGTTTTCTGGTGGTGTAAAAAACATTTTTTCCTCATTGTTCATTCCATCCCATGCCAACTTTTCATCAACAAATCTATATATGTTTAAAGCCTCCCACACAACAATGTTAATATGCTTTAAAGTGCATGACCTTTGCACATGCTACAATTATCAAACTTCATGTACCTATGTCAAAAGTCAAAATTTGAAGTAGTGCACATTTGAATATGCTTATGTGCACATTAAAAACAAAAGTATTCAAGAGCTCACCTCATGAAAAATCATGCTACAAATCCAAAATTGTTTTTGGTATGCAATTACAATTGGTTTATTGAGAACTTGAGCTACTAGTTGTCGCCATTGAATCTTAATGTTCAATAAAGCCTAATCACAACAATTGTTAAATATCAATGTTCAATAGAACTTAGTTATAACAACCATTGAATCCTGATGTTCAACAAAACCTAACTGCAACAACTACCAAACTCAATGTTCAACAAAAATTCACTACAACACTTGACTCAATACCCTTGAATTATAAAGTGCTCAAGAAACCTTCAAATGAATCCTCTCAAAATGTGGAAGCCTTACCTTGAAAAAAATCAAAACACAAAGGGAATAATTGTAAACCCTCTCAAATGAAAAAACTTAAAGAATGGATTCTTTTTTTCTAACTAGGAACCAACCTTAAGCACAAATGGCCCATGAAAAATTTCAACAACGTGTAAAAAAATGTAAGTGTGTAGCAAGTGTGTAGAAGCTTTGGTTGCAAAAGGTCAAGTTCGGTGAAGGAAGAGAAAAAAGGTGACAACGAAGTGAAACTCAAGCCTACACACAAAACTCGTGATTCAATAGGGATGACAAGCCCTAGTTATTGCTAACTCTAATCCTTAGGGTAGTAGAGTAGGAAACAGGGTTACTCAAATTTCAAAAGTGACATTTTAATTCTTGTCATGGATAGTATTAATTTCCTAAATTGTCCCAATGAATGGATGCCACATATTGACATGTGGCCAACCCTATTCTTGGAAACCATTGGACCTTTTGTGTCCCTAGCTCTTAAAATTGTGAATGCACCTAAGGAATTTAGGTAATTTTAAAGTTGTTAATGTGAGGACTTGAACCCTTCAACTTCACTTTGAGGGTTCAAATCCTTAACCATTGCATCACAATTTGTAACATAATTAGTCATCACAAAATTATAACACTAACATATTTGACCTAGGCTAAGTAACCCTTGTCTAAACTAGGCCACCCACCAAAATTAACTTAGGTTAAACTAAGCTTCCCTAAGTTATTATAAATTAACTTAGAGTAACTTAAAGCTACTTAAACTAAACTAGGCTAAACCTAAGCTAAACCTAAAGGCTAAATTTAAAAGCTAAACCTAAAAACTAAATGAATTTTTTAGGGAAATTTCATATACCCCACATACGTCATTGAATTGTAGTGATTTTTATGTCTTTGGGTTTCTTGATAAAAGATCTAAGTGTGCAAATTTTCAGCCCATTTGAAAACAAAAATTTCTAGAGGATTCTTCCTATGCACAAAAGGTGGCATGTCTTGGAGTGGTTTTCAAACAACTTTCAACAAGTTCTAATTTGTGTCAATAAACACCCATTCCTATAATTTACAAGTCATGGAATGTTGTGTCATCAACAAATGAAGAGGATTTTGAATTATTGTTGTAAATTTTTGAACAAGAACTACAAAGTGGGGATCATATTATATGAAAATTTCGTCCCTTCTTTGTGTTGTTGGGTTACACCTATTTCTTATCATTATGTTTTTAGGTTATCATCTACTTTTAGGGGTAGGGGGGTTTGCAAAATTGTGTGCCATTGGTCGAAACCCTAGAATAAACACACATTCTTGGGTTGATCTTTTGGAAACACATGGAAACTTTAGAATGGGAAATCCAAGGTGAAAAGTTACAAATAGTCCCACATGTCTTTATTGTTGTAATGAACCTCAAGGGTTTTTAATTGGTGTGGTTAATGGTGGGGCATAGGACAAGGCTACCCACCAATTTTGACCATTGGGGAGGTTTTTTTTAATTTTTAAATTGCCCAAACATAATGATTAGGGTTATAACTAGAGGTAGGTTGAAATGGGTTGGCATTGTTGTAGATATTTCAAATTTGACCATTGGTTACCCCATTGTTTTGTCAATGGTGGTGAAATCAATTTGATGGTTGATAGATCACATTTGTTGTGTTCAAGTCTGATTAGCACTATGAAATGTTTTTGTGGATACATGTGCCTTAAGTTAGGGTTAAGCTAAACTCACAAGTTCAACATTTTAATTTAAGGTTAAGGCTTGGTTACGTTGGATTTATGGATTGGGTTCACCATGGAGATGGCACATGATTCCATAACGAGGGATATGGTGAAGGGCACCAATGGGTTTACTAGGTGGAGGGTGCAATTCAAACCACCCATATTGCCATCATCATCATTTGAAGGGGTTTCCTTGCGCTAAAAGAAAAACCTCGTTTTGTAACTTGTTTAAAAAAAATGTTGTAGTGATTAAACATTTGGAAATGTCAAAGTAACTACAAACGACATTTTTAGTTGCATAAAACAAGTTGTAAAATGGGGTTTTTCTTCTAATATTGAGTTTTGATTTGAATATATAAGTTTGATCCAAATCATGACACCTTTGTTGTGGGACATGGAACACATTTAATTATGGAATCATCAAGAGACCTTGTTAGTATTTGAGGGCAATTAGCACCATCAAGCTAAACAATTTCATCTAGGAGTTTCATAGTTAATGTGATACAAAACAAATGTGTAATCCCCAATTGTTAACACCTTTCATGGCATGGAAAGGTTTATTTTAACATTTAAAGGAGTTGTCTATGGATGTTACCATGAATTTAGGTGCACCCATGAGGTTGAGATATTGATTGAGGAATGGTGATTATATTGGTTGCCCAATTATGTTTCCATTAGGAAAGTGATTATAGTCAATTACTAATAACATGTTGGCAAATGGAACTAAAAGTGTTAGTGGTGGTGGAATCACTAAAAGTGGTGGTTACAAAAAATGGTGGTACTAATCTTTTTAATAGTACACATGGGACCCTTTGATGTCATTCAACTTTATTATGAATTTTTTATGTGAATTATAACAAAATTACCAAGGGTTCTAAATTGAAAAACTATGGAGTTTACATGAATTCCAACATAAGCCACATGAAAGCTTACAAAAGGCTTATGTGCGAATGAGACAATTGATCATTGTGACACAAGGGGTCACATAAGCATTAAAGGTCCAATTTTGGTATGGGATTCTAAATAAGGAACTTCAACATTACGTGCATGATGTTATGTTACTCTAACCTACACAACCCACATTGGTGAATGTGTTATAGTTGTTAGAACACATTGAAATGAACGTGGTGGAAAAATGTGTGGTGACTCTTAAGTTTAGTAAGGACAACTTAAGGAATTTTTTAGCATTGGTAGCTCAACAACCATGTGGTGAACCAAATAAAGTTGCACCACCAAAGACCAAAGGGGCCAAACGTGAATTGGGTGGTGCCTCCTTGTCATATTCCATTTCGCATGTATCCTATTGCAAATGTTCATGAAAAGTTTATCCATTGTCATTTTTTCATCCACATTTTCATCCACAAATACCGTTCATCCATTACACGTGGCATAATATTCTTCCACATCACCAAATATTTTGTCCTAAGTGTGACAAATATGCTTTAAATATCATGTCAACGTGGGAAGAATATTCTAAAAAAGATTCGATCATGCTCTCCTACTCACACTCATGCTTGCAGGCTCATGAAATAACATCCTTGTTAAATAGACCAATTTTTTTAGATAAAAAATATATTGAATTTGTTTGATGGAAATGATTCCAATATGGCAATACTAATTTAAGTTTAATTTTTTAAATAATCAATTAATAAAAAATAAATATTTGGGATTGAAATATGGATAAGTCCAAAATGTAATAGTATTCAACCCATGATTCCAATGCATAAAAATGTTTGGTTTTTTTTTTTTCAAGTTAATTGTCGAAAGGTTATTAAACCCACATGAAATCATGATGATGATGTCATGCTCATGTCCAAAGTGAAATCTAAACCTTCATTTCTTCACCTACAACTCAAGATATTTAAGCGTCACTTCACATGTTGACAAAATTGTTATCACAAAATATAGAAACACACATTTTTTGAATATTGCACAATATAAGCTTATTATATAATTATCTAATTTCATAATGAAATTGATTACACATGTATATCTTTCATTGCATGATTTAACTTAATTCATACTTTAGTTTTATAATTACATTTAAACCAATAATGCCTTTTAATTTCAAACATGTAAAATGTATTACATGTATTTTTATATCTTGAGTTGGGTGAAAAACCAAGTATAATAATTTTATTAAAAAATATTTTCAGAAATGTCACAATGAAATGAATTTCACTTTTGAAATTATATAGTTAAAATTCATGTGTTTTAAGTTTATAAATTTTTAAAAATTTTCAATTTTCAATTTAAAGAAATTACATTAGTTCAAGTTTCACATGTACATTAGTTATGTTTTTTTAAAGATATAATTTGATATTTTATTCTTTCACATGTAATTTTGTTATAATTCAATTGTTGTCCCCTATTTTTATTTTCACTTGAAGCATTACAAACAACAAATGAGAACATGAAATCCATAATCTACTTTCATTTTCTTTAGTCATTCAATTCAAAAAAATTTAAATAACATATTTCACTATTGCCACATCATAAAAAATAACATTATAGTCATAAGCAATCACATTCAGTGATTAGTTTTAGTCACATGTGCATGATTAATCAAATCAAACACCTTTGTTTGGATGTCACATACACCACATGTTTACCATAATGTTCATTTTGACTAAATAGCTAGTTTTTTTTTCCAAAATTAACATACTTAGTTTTGATTTTATTGAAATTAAACATAGGTAATCATTTCAAACAAATGGATTTGATTCTACAATTATTTTAGTTGTGATGCTACTAATAAAAAAACCATGCTTTTGTACTATTGTTACTAACAAAGTATGATGACAAACATTTAATTTAAAGCTTTTGAAAAGTGAAAGCACACTATGATGACCCCCCCTTTTGGGCACTTTTGGATCTAACATTATAATACATATAATATAATTGTTCCAAAAGTATGTTAGATTCAATTTCGAAAATCAATTTTGGTTTTTAGGTTGTAAAATTATTATTTTTACAAAAAAAGTTCATTTAATAATAATAATAAATCATTATTTATATTGAAATATCCATTGGTATATTTATAGTATACATTGGTATAATAGGGCCATTGTTTTGTTTTGATTGCACTAATTTAAAGTTTCATTAGTCATTAAAATAATCAATTCCAATGGAATTAAAAATATGGCCCATCTAACAATGCTTGCCATCTTCCATGTAAATGTAATTACTTGACAAAATTTCAATTTACCCCACATTTATTGATTTTTTTGTTAAAAAAATCATTTTTTGAAATGAAAAATTCAAATTAGTCACATGGTATCCAAACATCGTTCAAATTATGTGAAATGACATCATTCAATATATATTTAAATTTCATGAAAATTAAAAATAATTTAAATTACCTTTGGAATATATTTGCGTTTTTGAGTACACAAGTACACTACATTTTTTTTATACAAATATATTCCAATCTCCCACTTTATAGAATGAAATGAAATAAATTTTTTTTTATAATATCTTGCTTAGGTTATATTCTAACATAATATACAAAAATATTGTGATTTTTTTTTCAAAAGTTTGAGATGGGATACACTCAAACATGCACATCCATAAAAAGAAATACAATGTGACACCCCAAAGGGGGTCATTATAATGTGCTTTCACCTTGAATGTCAAAGGAAACAATGTTTAACATAGCCACAAGTTGAGATTGTTGATTATAAAAAATGATACTAAATATCATCTTGGAATTCATTTGAAGATTATAGTGTTTTTCAAGTTTTTTCATGGCTTGAACTTTCTAACTTGCTGTGAAATATTTTCGATATTCATGAAATCAACTATTGGTTTGGTTATTTGCAAAAATGTTAGAGTTAAGAACATTATATGTATAAATTCAATTACATGATACATGGGAAAACACATGGAAATATTGATGTTAGAGTTCAAAGATTGGTGTGGCTTATCTGATGAACATGGTGTAATATAAATGGTACATGCATATTGCATTTCAAAACCCAACATTCCTTTTGTAAAAAACTAAATTATCACAAGATAAGAGACAATTCTATTGTTGCACATGTTGTGCTAGATGTTAGAAAGTGTTTCATTGACATTTATGTTGGTGTACTTGAAAACATCAATGAGTTTTGAGTTTTTCTATTATACATACAAATTTATTGCATGGGGTTCTTCAACATGGAAAAAGTAGTCAAAATGGTTTTTGGAGCCATGATATCTTCTTGGTGACAAAGGATACCCATCGTTCCTTTGGATCATGTCAACTTAGAAAGAAGGATAACAACATTCAATTCTTGAACTATTATATAACCCAAAAAAAACACTAGTGTGAGCATTTCAATAATAAAAAATGACTTGAATGCATTTTGAAAAAGAGTTTTAAAGAGATCTTGTGCAAAATAGAATTGGATGTCACTTTGGTTTGCCTATATGCTTTGTGAATTGTCTTCTTTTCACCTATATGGGTGGGCCAAAGAGGAGACCCTTCATCTTTCAATAGACATTTCTATTTTGGGGAGCTTCTGATTTTTTGTGATGGGCCAAACAAAATGATTCATTACTAACCCAAAAAAGAAGTTTGAGAGGCACCCTTTTAATTCAAAGATGATTGCAAATTGTGTTGTTGGGTTAAAGGTATTGGCCCCAACAAAAAATGGTGACAAATAGTTTAGGACCATAATTTTCATGCGACCAATGAGAAGGCTTGACATGCGCTTGGGAAGGCCTGATTTTTTTCTATTGGGTTTGTGAGAGGGGGGGAGGAGGGGGGGGGGGGGGTTGTTGTCCCCAATATGCTCATCAAGAGTTTCCCAATAGCACAACACTTTTATCCTATATGTTTTGCCCAATGTTGAACTTTCATATACCTATACAAATTATAATAGGGGGGGGAAAGGGAAGCACCTATGTGCTTCTATTTTCCAAAAATACTTTTTCAAGTGCCCAATATGTCCAAAAAAAAAGGGATTGGCCAATAAAAGTGGCTTTTACAAACAAACAAACAAACAAACAAAACCCCCCCAAAAAAAATTAATAAAAAAAGGTTGCACCCCTCAACAAATTAATGGAAACTACAAGGATAGTTACCTATGCTCTATAATAACAATAGGCAAGAAGGCACCCCTTCTCTAGTACCTAGATTGAATTGCATCTGCAATGTCCACACTTTGACGCGTGATTCCAAATTGAAACATTGTTCTTCTCAGCAGTGATTCTTTTACTGGCAAATTTTCACCAAGTTTTGACCTGAAAAATATGATTTCAACCTATACTAAGCATTTTTCAAGGGGGAAAAAAAAAACCCAAATTCGCCAGATTTCGAAGGACAAAAAAAATCCAAATCGCCAATTTTTTAGTGATAAGTTCCAGCAGGTAACCAAGAATATAGAAAGAAGGATTCTGTTGTTTTTAATTCCTACTTAAATATCTAGTTTGCAGCCAAATTTGGCTAAAATATTTTCCAGATGATGGCCACTTTGGCTACATCACAAAATCCCCGCTTCTTGGCCATCTTGTCTTGCATGAAAAGGTTGGTCCACCAACCCACTACCCCCGGACAAGGGATTGTGTGTGGTGTAGAACCCAACATAAAAAGTCAAGTTGATTTTTGGTTTTTTTTTTTCCTCCCCCAATCGTTTTTTGCTGCAGGCTTTGCGGGAGGCCGAAAGCACTAAAAATGGTGAAATGTTTTTTGAGTGGGCTTCTAAACATTATAAATATTCCATCATCCCAGGAATATAAAATAAATAAATCAGGGGGGTCCCCAGTCCAAGTTTAGCATTTCTGGGATTATTTAATATAGCCACCCAGCCCACCCACCCTAGAGGCCACCGCACTCGACAAGGTGAATGTGGTACCACCAGAGGAGTAGTAGCCTAGGTGCTGTTGGTTCAACATAGCATGTAACGAACTAACCAAAGCAGTGGACCGCCCATACCTACTACAATTTCTACCTTTAACTATGGTTAAGTTCTCTACTAGCATGGCCTGCACTCGGATATTTCTTTATATTATTCTTGTTGTTTTTGTGATGTGTGCATACCTCACTCATTTCTAAAATAAAACTCTATGCTCCCAAAATATATTATTTATTTTTTTTCCATTGGCTCTTCCAAGTTCCACCATCTCAAGACCATACTTTTTTTTTTTCAGACGTTTCCTTTCTTCATACTTTTTAGCTAATGCCTTCTAGGTTATCTAAAGCTGGAAAGCAACTTCTGCCTTTTAGCAAAGATTATGTACCCCCAGTTTATAATAATGGGGGTATTATTAGCCCAGCCCAAGAATGGTGACCAACAGTTTTTGGAAATAGAAATTTCATGCAGCCAATGGGAAGTCTCAGCATGCACTCAAAGTGCCTTGATTTTTTTTCATTTTTCCTTTGTTCTCAACATGTTCCGTTCAAGTTCTCAATGGGTTCCCTAGGTTCCCAATGTGTTCCCAAGGGTGTTCCCAATAGCACCTCGCTTTAATCCCATATGTTTTGCCCAAAGTCCTCCCCTTCTCATCTGTGTAGGTTGGGTGTTCTTTGCAAGGGGTATTAGGCTAGGCCAAAAATGGTGACAAACTTTTTTGGGAAGATTTTTTTTCATTTTTCCCTGGTTCCCAATGTGTTCCCACTATGTCCCCTTTAAGTTCTCAATGGGTTCCCATCAAGTTCCCCAAGTTCCCAATGTGTTTTCCATAGCACTTCACTTCTATCCCATATGCTTTGGCAAATGTTGTCCTTGTTTCACCTATATAGGTGGGCCAAAGGAGAGGAACTCTATACTTCAAAATATAACCTTTTATTTTGGGGAGCCTCTGTAGTTTCATTTTTATGAGTGATGGGCCAATCAAATTGGCTCATTGCAAAATTAAAAAATTGAACATGGGAGGCACCTCATCTAAATAATAGGAGAGGTGAATACATGAAAATCCCTTTTGCCGACCCTCCCCCCCCCCAAAAAAAATAGACATCCAAATGATATGCCAATTTCAATGCACATCTCTGTCATTTATTTTGGAAACAACATATTACATGACAAGTTCAACTAGAATGAGTTAACAACGCCTTGGAACTGGAAACCCCCCCCCCCCCCCCCCCCGCCTAAATAGAGTCATTGAGGACATTGTCAATGTTGCCCCCAAAAGAAAAGCAAAGAAAAGGTAGTCTACTTGGTGGTTGACAATACACGGGTAGAGGCACCGGGAGGACGTTAAACAGCCCCTAGGAACCTTGGGGGTGTTCGTGCGGCACCCGCCCTTGCCTTGCATGGTTCTACTCTCCAAGTTCTGCTTTCGTAAAAAGTTCGTATTGCATGTACTACCAATCTTATCTAGATTTGAACTGGCTACCTGCCAGACATTGTTGGCAGCTTCAGGTGCTAGGTTAGGTTCTAAGGTATCCAAAATGAAGGTTTAGATTTATTTTTTTCGAATCACCACTGGAACTGAAATGGGGAACTGACCTTTTAAAAAATTTGAAATAAAACATAAAAAAAGGTGTTTAATTTTTTTTTAAAAAGGTTCAAGCTCTCTATTTAGATAGGTAAAACTTTTCAACAAAAAAAAAGAAACATGACCCTACTTTTTATGCTTGTAGACCAATTGATTTGATAGAAAAATCATCTCATTTTCAGCAGGCAATTTGGCATGGGGTAGTAGTCACAAGTAGTTATATTTAATCGGTTGTCTATAATTAATATTACATAATCTTTATCTTGGACAACATGAATTGGTTAAACAAACTCGTACTATTTTTTTCAAAATTATGTTTAGTTGTGTGTAATGGAGATGGAATTGAACTCGATTTCAAACTAGATTGAACTTCAATTTTGTTAAGAAAAGACCATGACCATAGGTTTTAAAAACTCAAAGAATTAGTCTTAGAATCAAACCTAAAGTTCTTTATTAAAAAAATTAAAAAAGTGTCAAAACCAAGATTGAAAGTTCCACAAACCCTATAACAAACCATGCAAGTGTTTCACAACGCAATGCATTCACACTCACATAGTTCTTGGGGGGGAGGGGAGGAAGGGTTGTTTAACAGATCTATTATAGACACATAATAGATAGTAAGGAAAAATGTAATGTATATAGTAATTGTGTTAGTTAGTTACTAGATTTGAATTTGGGGTTTTGGAGGGAAATTTTTAATATTTTTCCTCCTTTTCTATTTTGGGACATTTTTCTTGATGCAAATTTGAAAAGTTTTTGCACTTTTTTTTATTTTGATAGTGGGATTTTGGAGATTTTTTGTGTATAATTTGGTTTTGTATTATAGAAATGCATGTAAATATTTAGCATTTAAGAATGATTATGATTATGTTTGGAAAACCCAATCAAGAATACTTACCATTTGATGATCATCCTCAGTATGCAAATTTGAAAATTTTGGTTTTGGATTTTATAGTTGTTTGTCAATTTTTTTTGTGATATCTTTTTGAAGTCTTGTTGTTGTAAACAAGTCAAGTTGCTAATTGTAGAGACTTAGTGAAAAGATGAATGTGCTATTGATTGAAATATGTAAATCAAGATGTTAAATGAACTTAATATCTAGATTTGAATAATAAATGACATAAGGATACAAATGTGTGAACATCAGACATGTAGAGTCTACTAACAAAGTGATTGGCACAATGCTAACCAAATTGGTTAATAAGAAAATAAATGATTGGGATGAACATTTGGGAACAATGTTGTTCATTTACTATACCACCTACAAGGTTAGTACAAGGCACACTCCATTCCAATTGGTGTATGGTTTGTACCCACTAATGCTAATAAAATATTTAGTATTTACTTTCACATAAGAGGGTATTACTGTCAACAACTCAATTTGGGTATTGACCAACAAAATATCTAAGTTGGAAAATTTGGAGGAAAGTTAATTGGAGGCAAGTGAAAACACAAGGGAGTAGTAGTAGTAGAAACAAGCATTGTGGTTTCAAAGCCACTACTGTCCCAAATCTTTCAAGTTGGGAGATTATGTGTTGTGGTTTCCTAAAGGGTGTAAAAAACATTTGGGTAAATTCAAGCATTATTGGTTTGGACCTTACCATGTGCAATACAACATAATCTTATTGGTCAATATGGACAAATTTGACCTAAATCTCATGTTTATCAATACCAAGAAGTTGAAACTCTACCTTCCCTACGACAATAATACTAGACGACCACTATCCAAATTTAAAAGGGGGAAGGGAGAGGGCACAATGTAAGCATATGTATCTTCAAAAGAAATGTCAGAAGAGGCATTGGATGGAAAAGGTAAGGGAAAAATGCCAATGATAATGGATGATGAAGGAAAGGTAGCCAAGGAAAAAAAATTGACAACACCTTTCAATCTGATTTTTCACCAATCAAAACGATAATCAACCTAGCCAAGCAAACTAGGAAGGAACCATGTAATGGATTCATCCTTATAAATGGGGTTACCATTAGTAGGGTAAACCTTACCTTGGCCTTAGTATAGGTAATTAGAGATTTGGAAGGTAGGGTAGGCCTAGAAGGTAGCACAAAATTAGAAAGTAAGGCAAAACCAAAAAGTAGAGTGACTTTAGAAGCTAAGGCATATTACTCAAAGAGTAGGACAAACCCAAAAATTGGGGAAGAGTAAAAAAAACCATCAAAATTAGGGTTAGTTGCCATGGGCTTATACTATGTATAACCACTACTACAATTCATGGTTTTTCAAAGGGTTCAAGTTGACTAACAAGTCCTTTTTGACTAATGGACATGTACATTTTGACTATAGGCTTGGGGCTTGAATGACAAATGTATTTTTGACTGGTAAATTTGATTAAAATGACCTATTTGATCATATATTAGATTAAACATTTAATCAAGTTGTAAAAAGAAAAGACCAATGGCTTCTAGTCAATTGGGACATTTAGTCAATGTGGACAAAGCAAAATGACATCCTTAGTCAAGATGGACAATGGTGTTCTAATAAAATGCAACATCCTTTGCTACCTAATTGGTCAAAATAGTTACTAACTAGGTTAGGCAATAGCTTAGGTCTACCTACATACCAACTTACTTACTTACATACCTACCCACCTACCATCATAAAACCCTACCTACCTACCTCCTACTTTCCACCTACCATCGTTCAACCCTACTTACCTATCCCTTACTTCCCACCTATCATTTTATATCCTTACCTACTTACAAATACCTACCTACCTATCTACCTTCCTCATATTAAAAAAAAACCATTGAAATCTAATGACTCCTTTAACTAATGACTCCCAAATTTTTCCAAAGAATAGAGAATTTGCAAACTTAAATAAAATAAAATTTGGCACTGAAAAAATTGCTCAAGCTCGTAATGAATAATTTTCAGCTGATAATCTTTGGCAATGTTCAACCTCCTATTTTAAACACAATAGGACTCCTTGTGAATTCAACAACATTTCACACATTGTGGAAGAATTGAACAGTGGGATGCTCCCTCCCTCTTTGTTTGTAGACAAAAATCTGAAAGCTTTTTCTGTTGATCTTTTTGGTGTTTTGTCAAGGACACTTTATCACTTTAGTCTATTACTGTCACGTATCAGGATGCTGTAGATGTATGGAATGAATTTTAAAACATTCATAGGGGCCACACTAGAGTGTACTATTGTCCCGGTATAAATTAAGTGGGCATGCTGAAGCGTCTACATTGTATAAGTCCATTACTCTGCAGCAAGTATCTCAGCACAACAACAACAACAACTTTGTCAGATATTCCCCAGAGTGGTGGTTTCCTAACATACAAAAAAAAAAGCATAGTTTTTTTAACACTTTGCATTTCCCAAAAGACAAGAAAGCAAGAATTGAGGCTCTTGGTGGTTGCCGGTGTAAGTGATGAGTCAGAGCATCTACATACCAGGTGTGCAATTGTCATCCACTGTGGTGGCGGTTCTACTAACCATTACAAACTATGTGTAAAATTTGCTTTGATTTTGATGTTTGCGCCGCTCACCCAACAAACCCACCATCCAATCTGACAACCCACCGACTCAGGAATCAGGGAGACTAGTGGAAGAAAAAACCAAATAGACACACATCACCTGAGCTTTTTCTGCAAGAGTCGAGGTACTACAGGCGCTCCTGCAACTATCTGTTCTTCACCAGTTTGTTGTGTCTGGAGACTGTGAGCAGCGAATTAGATTTTGTCTGTATTGGAAAGGTAGGGTCAACCTTGACAGCTCCAGCTTCTCTATTGCTGCTTGAAACTGCAATGAGCAATGGGACGCAAACTGGGGCACATGATGTCTGCTACAGCCACCGCTTGCTTTCCCAAGGTACACGCTACACACAATGGTTTTAAAGATCTGGTTGTTGGATATAACTACTATTGTGGAAGAATCATTGGCTGGGAGTTCCAATGGTGTTTTTTTTTTCATTTTTTAATATCGAGAATTTGGCGAAATTTAACAAAAAAACAGAAAAACTAGTCGAATTTGCTGCTAATTCTTGTTTTAGTTTAGCTGAAACGCCATTGTTTACAAGAAGCTGAAATTTTGTCATCACTAGGCCCCCCACATGTTTTATATCTTGTTGGGAGGTGGTGGAACCCAGACTCCTTGAACTAAAAGTTCATCAAAGCATCATCACCACAATGCTAATTCAATATTCTGGGATCAATTGCTCGACCACTCTGGATTGGTTTGCAATGTTTTTTCCCAACAGAAAATACCTTTTTTCTTTCACCTAAAAACGAAGGTGGAAGTCTTTGGGAAATTTCATTTTTCTAGTATAAATTTGACTATGTTTTCTAAAAAAATTTGGAAATGTTCACCAACATTTCGGTATCACAAAATTGAGAAGAAAAACCATGTTACAGAGAGACACTTCTGCACCAACTTTTTTTTGGGCAGAATTTTGCAACGTGATAACAAACGGATTTGCGGGATTTTTTGAATTTTTTAAAGTGTAAATTTGGAAAAAAATCCTAACTTTCAAACCAAAAAATTGGGGGGAAAAAAAAAAAAAAAAAAAACCACAACCTGTGCTGCACTAGTTAATTTACCGTTGCTAACAAGGAGCCAATTAGGTGAAGGAAATTCCAGCATATAGTGGGTAGTTGGGTTGTACTTATATTTGGGAGGGGACATGTGGGTAGCACTTATTATGGCTAATCCACTTGTGATTGGCTGATTTTTCTGTCTGTCTCATACGAGGAACTTTGCCAAAAAAATCAGAATCTAGGCTAACTAATTTGTTCGAGATGTCAGATGTTTAGCAGGTAACCCCTAAAGTCTTGACTTCAATTTTCACACTTAAAAACCTTTCTCTCCTTTTCTTTCACATTTGCTTGGCATCTAGTTGTCATGTGAACAGAGAGGTTTGTCATTTATGACTAAACTCCTTTTCTTATACAACGTTCCCATCTTTAGATATGCAATAAATAAATAATATTCAAGGTTTTATAAGAAGAATGACAGAAAGTCTATAAACCAAATGTGAACAAGCCTTCCTCATTAAGTTAGGGCTACAACTTACACAATCTCATTCCTTTTCAAAGGTTCCTTCCAAACTTTGGATGATAGACTTACCACTAATGGGTGGGTTACACACAAACTATTGGATGAAGAACTTCCCACTAAGGGTGGGTTACACACAAACTACTGGATGAAGAACTTCCCACTAAGGGTGGGTTACACACAGACTATTGGATGAAGGTCTTCCCACTAAGGATGCGTTACACACAGACTATTGGATGAAGGGATTCCCACCCAACTATCTTGGGCTAAATGTGAATAGGGTTCACTAACCCACTCTTCTAGTTTGCGTGCTCTCTACTTTGGTGGGTGCCTGCTGCAACCCTCCTACCATGGGGCTCGCCACTGGGCTCCCGACTAACAAATGCCAATATTTAAAACATGTTTTACTTGCAATTGCCAAAATAAGTTGGCTCCCCTTCTTCTTCGGTCATTGTCATACATGTCACCTTAACTGCCATTTGCTGTAGTACCTTTTTCAGGTTCGGCACTTGGGGTGTTGAATAATTATTTTATTTTTCAAAATCCACTTCAGCATTAAAAAAATAACTTATAAAAAAAATTTGGCAATAAATATAGCCAACTTCTTTGGCAGGTTCCCTTGGTTCTGAACTCTAACATATTGAGACTTTTTATAACATTTTTTTTTTACTGTTTCTTTTTGCAAAAATGGGGATACATAATGTTCCACCAAATTGTAGAATAGAGAAATGTTTGACAATTTCTTGACAATGGTGGATTGGCCTGAATTAAGAAGCTCCTGGCTTTCCACCAATTTTTTGTATTTTGTCCACCTTTTTAATTTTCTTAAAATTTGAAAAATTTAAAAGAAAATTTCTAAATTTTTTGCTATTTTATAAAATAATTTAATTATTGCTGAACCTGAAAAAGGTACAGTGATACTTGCTATGTGGCAGTGAATTCTATTTAAAAGTTGCAAAAATAGTTGCAAATATATGAAATTACTCTCCAACTACATTATTGCAATAATGTGTAGGGTGAGGCCCCAGGGCCAGGGTGTTCCAGAAATAACCACACTCCAGGGTGGGGGAACCAAGGGTGGTTATTTTGGGAACAACCCCGGATCCAAAGGGTCGTGCACTGCATACAAAACAATGCCTGCATGTGATGGACGTGGGATTATGTTGGCTAACCATGCATCCACTTACAAACTCCGTTTTGGGGTGGAAGTTATTACCCGTGTTGGCCAGTTTTCATATTTTTTGAGAGAATCATGAGTTCTGGTTCTCTTAAGAATTAAAAGAGAATTGATCCAGTTCTTGAATTTTATTTTATTTTTTCAAAATTGGATACCTTGGTCGGCTTTTAGATTATCGTCTAATCGTTGGTTTTTCAAGTAGGTCAGTTCTCACTTAATTCAGATCTGAACCCAAGCTCTTTTCGAAATAGACTTAAATATTAATAATAAAATCACATTTAAATAAAGGATACAACTGTTTTTATTTACCTTCATTCATCTTCATAGTTTTAAAATTAAGATCATTGACATGTGTAAACTTTAAATTTAAAATTCAACTTCTCTTTGCACACATAAAGAATTGTGATATAATGATTTTTAAGATTTAAAAGAAATTAAATTCAAACATTATAATGATAATGGGTAAGTGGTTTAATTTATTTGGGTTTTTACAAACCTATACAATTATGAGAATTGACCTTCAAAGTTCACTCTGAGACAGATATCAGGTTCAAACCTTTGCAGTGCCCAGATGGTTCTCAAAGTGCTAGTTCTAACTCAAAAATGAAAATGAGAACAATCAGTTTTCAGGTTAGGATTTTCCTCAAAACCGGATTAAAAACTGATGGACTATTGATAATCACCCAACAACACTTGTTATTACAAGGTCAAAATAATGGGTGAGGAGATCTTATGGCAAATTGCAATGCACCCTGAGCAAGTTAAAGTTTATATAATATCAATACCATCTAATAACAAGATCATAACAAGGAGTGAAATCCGCCACAATTATACAGTGGTCAAGAGTTAATTGTTAGGTTATGACTTGATGCTTAAATATGTGCCTCAATGTTTGAAGCCTTCACCCTCTTGTTCCACCACATTCCTTTTTGGCCACACCTCTCACCTTCTAATGTTGCAAACTTGACCTTTCAACTTTCAATCATGCTTGATCAAGTTAAACAAACATGGGGGGGGTGTGTAATATTGTGGCCTTGTCATTTACATTAAAAGCTATCTTAAGGTAAATGAAGAATTATGGAGACTCAAATATTTCACCATCCAAAAATATAATCTTCAAAACAATCCACTAAAAGAAAACCAAAATCCGTCAAGATATTATTTAACTCTAGAACTAATCTCAAGTTTCAACACAAGTCAAGATATCATCTTTCAAAAATCCTCATGTACAAAAATAGACCTACTATCTAGGGGCCAAAATCCCTTAAGCCACTATCCTCTATAATGAATCTGAACACAATACCTTGCCTTTGTAGGCAAGGCCAACAAAGTCCAGACTCCACATCACTCAGTTAGTGCATTCTTAATATTGTGGTGATTAATGTTGCAATGAACATGTCTTGAATCGCGTAGCACTTGGAAGTTGGGGGTGATGTCTGAATGTGTTGTTGACCTTTTCTCCTCTTTACCTTGTGCCATGCTACAAATGACCATTTTTTGCCCAACAACCAAAATAATGGATAGGACAACACTATTTACCATAGTACCTTGGCACTTTCGACACTAAGTATATATTATTTGTAGAAATGCTGAATTATTTTTATTTAGTAGTTTTCTCAAAGAACAAAGTTTTGCTAATGAAAATAGAGAATATTTTGGAATGTTTTATTTTGACATGAAATCTTCAAAATTAATTAATTACTTGAAAGAAACATGCTGAAACTGCCCTTGGAACATTATATGTCCCTAGGGACGTTTTGGGATGATTTGGAGGTCTTTTCTAGTGTCCCTACCAACATATAAGCTTAAAGTATCTTTTTGTCCAGGCAAAGATTTAGACTTGCTTGTCTTCATGCGTCAATATTCCCTTCTTGGGGTGTTTTTTGGCACCCTTGATGTCCCTAGCGCCCCCACCATTTCTCACCATGTTTCCCAATGTCCTTAGTTGTCACCCATGAAAGAACTCTTCTTTCCTTTCCCAATGTTCTTCCATGTGCTCCCCAACACTTCATTGCTAAATTAATTAATTAATTAAAAATATTTCCTTTGGCAGCCTTCTCCAAGGGCATCCTTAACACCCATGTTGTCTAGTGTCACCCCAATCTATTTTTTTTTTCCTTACCATCCAATGTTCTTGGCATCCTTCTCAGTGCCCTTGACATCTTTCTGGATGCACCTAGCGTCCCTTGTCACTTTGGAAAAACAAAACAGTTTCCCTTTCCACCTTGGCCCCCATAGTGTTCTCCTTGACACCATTGTCCCTTGTTGCCAAAAAAGAAAAAGAAAAAAAAACATTTTTTTTTTCCTTCCACCTAGCGCCCTTGTTGTGGCTACTGTCCCTCAATGTCCTTCTTGATTCCCTTGCTATCCCTTTTCACCATTCATGTTGTTCCCTATCACTATTCCCATCATTCTATCATTGTTCCCATTGTATTATCATCATTCCCATGGCACCTCATAGCCATTTCTCGCTATTCTTCATCATCTCCCACCATTCCTCATCACCCATTACCATCATTATGTCTTTGTTTTTGGTCTTTGTCATCCTTAACACCATTTTGATGGTTTTTTTTTACTAAACCTAATTAAGACAACCACAAACCAAAACGCCCCATCTCAATCCAAAGTTTAACGTTTTACTAGGGATGCTTAAATTCAAGGTTGTCATCCCATCTGGGGAAGTCCCACCTGTAAGGACACTATAACGTCCTAACAATATTCATTTACAAGCCAACCAACCCCAATATTTGGTATCATTTTTAAACAAAAATAAAATAAAATTCAAGAATTTTGTGAAATTAGTATTGGTTTACAAGTGAATCAAGGTTGGCAATCTTTGGAACTACTTTTACATAATCAACAATAAAAAATTCAAGATTTTTATGTGCCAATATTTGTTACAAGCCAACCAACCCCAATTGTTGGGATTATGTTTAGATAATCAAAAACAAAAAACTAAAGAACTTTGTGAAGCCGATGTAAATCAACTTCCAACTTCAACTTCTCTCGCACATTGTCAACAAAATGTGCCCAACATTAGCATGTCTAAAGAAATCAACGGAATGAGATCAAAATTTTCATGATTTATTCAACATGTCACTTTGTATTTATTTACAATTCAATCACTATCTTGATATGCAATCGACTTAAATTTGACATTTTTTTTTGGGGGTATGGTCTTATCCTAATGTGCAATCTTGTTCAAGAATAATTCATTTCTAATTTATAAATTTGAAGCTTCCATCATAGAGTTTGTTGCAACATTTTCACTTTGGATAATGAGGTTTTCAATGTGTTTCAAATTGAACATTTTAATTTTTTTTGAAAAGACATTGAAAAGAGGTTGGTTATTTGGGGTGCACTAATTTGGGGTGAAAGGGTGTGGGGGCGAGGCTTAGGGGTGCATGGGCAGTTATTAGTTGAGGTGTGGAGCTTGTTATGCACCCCAAAAAATTTCAAGTTTTGGGGTACATATATTGTAGGAACTTGATGTAGCTGCACATTTATGACATCCACATTGAGAAGCAGTGACATGTTGTTGACATGGTACCTATGTGCCACAAACATGGCACATGATTGATGATGATGTGGCACCTATGTAGTGTTAGTGTGGCATTTGAAAACCTATGTGGCGTTGACATGGCATGTATGTGGTGTTGATGTAAGTTTTTTATAAATGTAATTTTTTCTATTTTTCCCTAGAGCCTACATCAATGTAGGTTTTTAAAAAAATGACATAGATTTTTTAAAAATAAGTTTTTCTCAAAACCTAACATTCTTTCAAAAATAAATGTCAACATAGGGTTTCCCCAAAAAAAATGAAAAATGTCAATGTGTTTTTTAAATGTTCCCCAATATGGGAACATACATTATTTCTACAAGCCAAGGGTTCCCAATCTTAAGCCTATGCCCATGTGAAATGTGGGCAATGTGTGGAATCATGTGAACATGCATTCCCATGTGGGAACACGAATTCCCAATGCATTCCCAAGTGTTTCATAGGTGCCAAATTGGCAACATGTCATCACCCCATCATTGTGGGTGTTATAAATGTGCACCATGTTAGGTTCTTGCAATAAATGTGTCCCAAAACTTGGAAATTTTTATGATGCATAGAAATTTTTGCAATCCAAACTTTGCTCTTGCATCCCAAATAGCAACCCCCTTTAGTCAAATTGGTAGTTTAACTCTCAATCACTAAAATCCAAGAAAATATGACTAATGACCTTCAATTAAAGCTTGCAATATTGAGTTGAATATTCTTCTTCAAGGGCTACATTTTTTCCCTTGAGAATTCATCAATTGGAGTTTGTATCTAGGAGTTATGAGCCCACAAAAATGCATGATTCATAACTTGGCAGTTTCTTTTAAAATCAAGAATTTAATTTTTTGAATCCTAAGAAAATTTGCCACTTTGTCCTTATCGTTCATCACAAAGTATAATGTAGGGAGGAGAATGGTGATTTTTCCCAAGTTTGGGCTATGGTGAGTCACGTGTATGCATGTTTTTCATGATTTCATTCATGCACCATTTTGGCTTCAATTTGTCTTAATAAATTTGTTTATTTGTTTATGGATATTGACTTTATCTTAAACACACATCGATTTCAAATCCCTTCCCAAAGTTCCTATGCTTTTTTTCTTTGTGGAAATTAGGGAGCATACCGTGGGTTTACATTATTCCACTCTAACAATCACCAAAGTTCTTTATTTTTTATATCACTTGACAAACCTAGGGGTGCGTCATGAAAGATGTATTTGAAAATAAAAAACACAATTGTATTACCACAATTATTGACACATCCAACCATCTAATTGTATATCATTGGATACAACTTGAATACAATTGTCATTTGAACCCATTTATAATTGTCACAAAATGAATTGATGAATTATGTAATTACATCTTGTAATAGAATCATACAAGATTCAAAATCATTTGAAGGAACACCAAAAATAAGATGGGTTTTTATGTATGTGTGGAAAATACCATGGCTTGAATAAGTCACTATGAAGAATCACTCTTTGTTACCATTAATTTTTTAACTATTTAAACAAGTTAATAAAACCACAATTTTTGCAAAGATCAACTGCCAATGCACTTGTATCAAGGAAGGTGATGCACATGTGCAAGAAATAATCATGCAAGAAAACATGTCAAATTGTCTATAAAAGCTTATTTATTCATTTTTTGCACTTTTGGTTTTTACCAAATATTGATGATAATTACATATGCATATGAAAAGTCACCACCACCTTGAAAATTATCATAATTTGAATTATCCAATATTTTGCACTTAAATTTATTCCATATAGATTTTTTCTTTAAAAAATAATAAAACCAAAATCCTTATGTCCGATGTCCAAAAAGTAGTATCTTAACCATGAATGTACCCAACTTCATAATTTTTGGGGATTGCAAATGAACTTAATTTGTAAAATCATATTCAACATTAACATTAAAAAAAATTTAATTATATAGATTTTTTGTAAATTTTAATGAAAATCATATTTACAAATACAAAATAATTTTAAGAAAAGATTATTGTGATGGACCTTTGAAATGTTGAAACTGTGTCATTTAGATAAAATGAAAAACATTGACTCAAAAAGTATGTCATAAAAGTCAAAATGAAAATTGATAAATAAACCACAATCAAATGTAAAATTTAAATATAAGATGCATTGAAATTTTCATACTACAAGAAATTTTGATTTAAAAGAATTAAATGCCATACTTTTGTCATTTTTGGTCATTTATAATCCATTTCATAATGAAGTATTTCAACTTTCACATGAACTTTTGGACCAATCACATGTCTAATGATACCTAATTGGTGGTCTACTAATTTTTTCACAAAAGCATAGGGGGAGTGAAATCACAATCAAAGGAGCTAAGGGTGCCAAGGTAAATGTCTTTTTGAAAGGACTACACATCACACGTATCATTTCTATGTTGGTTTATAACTTAAAATTATGTATTTCGAATATTATATTCAACACTACATTTTAGATACAAATGCATTTAGATTACAAATTGATTTTATATCATGTATATTATGCATTCATGCCTTTTATCACATATATATGAACAACTTTTTGTTAAAACCACATTTTCAAAATCCATAATTTTTAGGGTCAAATGTGTTGAAATGGGTTATAAAAAAAAAATTTCATCAATTCAAATCCTTTTTCTTTTCTAATCATCAATGTTAAAATCCTTTCCAATTTTCAAAAAAATGATGCACATTTGGTGAAAAGACAACTTTTGAGGTTTGAGTTCTTTGAACATGCAAAAACATTTTTTTTATTTCTATCAAGCTTTGAATGTGAGCCTTAGTTCAACAATATATTTCCTTTGGGCCTCATATTTGGTTATTTATTTAATAAGTAACCTTTAAAATATGTAACAATAGCATTTAGGAAGTTATAATTGAATTGAACTTTTTGAACCATTTCAAATTTACTAAGTAAATTGAAGCTAATTATTCAAATATTAGATGTTGAATAAACACATTAACATAAAGTGATATAAACTAGTATCCAAATGTTATTTATTATACTCATTTTTAATATTACATAAGTTGTAGGTGTAGTTTTGGATTGTGATCACTTGTAATGGAAACATTTGAAAAGCCAAGCTTACTTGTTTAGTTGAATACGAAAAATTATTTGATTTAAAAAAGGTTAAAAGTACAACAAATGTTCCACAAATCAACATAATATTCAACTAATAAACATGAAGGAAAATTCCATTTGTTATTAAGAAATCCTATGAAAGATGATAGAAATAGTACACCTATTAAACCATAGCCTAATAGATGTTCATAGTAGCAGAAACTCGATAAGTCGACAAATGGTGCGAATAAGGTATTGATCTGCTTTGTGTTCCATCTATAGTGAATTAATTGGCCCCTTTAGCCAATAGTATGTCCATCATTAAGGACCTAGGTCCATGAAAAAATATGAACATCGTCATCTTCACATTGACATTCATAAAACTTTCCAGCCTTATTTGTAGAAGTAAGAATTAATTCTAGGTAGATGGCGAGAGCATCAAGGTTAGGTGACACTCAACGATCCTATACAAATTGAGCCACTTGAATGTGCATCACCTTTTCGATTAGTTCTTCTTTATGCAGCTATTGGGAAACATTCACGTCGAACAATGTTTCTTCAAGTTCTTCATTTTGTATTAGCACGATTGAAAGAGTTAAGGACTTAGTGGCATCATCTACTATGATTAGATTTTTACCTATGTCAACGAAAAACAAAAGAGTATCGAAACAACAAACTTGGTACTTGCATTCGAAGGATTTGATGTTTTTATTTTGGAAATTAAGGTAGGCATAGTATGTGGTGGTGTGCGTTCCGACAACATAACTATATGAAAACCTTGATGCCCTAATTCCAATGGATTCATTAAGCCTTAATTTTGATGGTGGATATAAATAATACAAGGGAATTCTTGTTGTGGAAAACTTATTTCTAATTGACTATGTACTACTCAAGTATCTAGTACAATTTACTATGTATTACACAAGTAATTAATATATGGGAAGGAGTAAATAATGTGTACTAAATAAGTGAATAATGCATGGGTTGGAAGGAAGGTTACTAATGTTCTAAAGTTGATTTAACAAAAAAAAAAAAAAACAAAAAGACGTTGTTTTTTTTGTAGGGGAGAAAAATAAAAAAAGAAAGTCACTTAAAAAGAAACAGAAAG